>OJDR01000004.1_pt1 | contig 152600 bp, 124 predicted proteins | sample 1593081 | NCBI WGS metagenome assembly OJDR01 (sample SAMN05416873, study PRJEB24817) | seawater metagenome | isolation source: Sea water | place: Canada:Atlantic | collected 2013-11
CCTGAACATCGGGTGCTTGTCTAGAACTGTGCGGAAATATCGTTGATATTATTTAGTAATAAGAAAGGTAGTGACTTCCAAGGTGCCGCCGTTCACATAGTCCTGAACATCGGGTGCTTGTCTAGAACTGTGCGGAAATATCGTTGATATTATTTAGTAATAAGAAAGGTAGTGACTTCCAAGGTGCCGCCGTTCACATAGTCCTGAACACCGGGTGTTCAGGGCGGAAATATCATGCTAACCGTAGGCTTCCCGATACGAGCCGGGCCTGCACAATAGCTAATAATCAATATCCTTAGGTAAAACTTATCGGCTCAGGGACATAGTTCACAAACGAACACCCCAGAAGTCAAAGCCATTATAGCTAAAAATGTCAGTTGATTTAAGTTTTTTATTACTTGTAAGACCTGACTGCTTAATGCTTGAACAAATTGAAGTTTCTTTAAACGAAATGGCTTTAGTTGAAAAGTATGAGTTAAAAATTTCGCGCGCTGAGCGTATAAAATTAGCGACAAGGATGATAATTATCATCTTGTGAGAATACCTTAGCTTCACTAATGGTCTGAGTAATGCTAAATATTTCTCCTTTCGCAAGTCCGGCATTAAGCCAAGTTCGTCCAAGTCTCTCGTCAAAAGACATCAGAGTCGACATCGCATGGTATGCTTTGTTGTCAGTAACGTCCTGGTGATATTTATTGAGTTTCTGCTGAATTTCTTTGTACAACTCTGCTTTGAAGTAATGCCGATAATTAAGTTGTTGCAGATAAAGCCCCATCATATAGGCTATTGAGGTTTGGCTGTGTTGCTCTAGCTGACTGCCCATTTGTAAGCATGAATCAGCTACGTCAATATTTTCTAGTTGTAGTTCACAAAAGTTGATGAGAGTTGTGTAGTTTATTCCTAATGATGTTGAAGTCATTTCGATGGCACTATTAAGCCTATTATTAAAACTTAGGCCACTGTTTTTTTGATAGCTTTGTTCAATAAAACTAATTTTTTCGAAATGGTAGTCATTAAAATAGGCTTTATTATTGCCAAGATGAATCGCCTCTAGGGCATCACTGATGCTGTTTTGCGAAAGATGAATACTGGCAATTAAATACCATAAATAGGCATTGTCTTTATCGATATGGTGAGCTTGGTCATACAGTTCGTCATGACAATACTGCTGATTGAAGTTTTCAGAGCAAAGCGCAAGTTGGCGATCATACAAAAGCCTGTCGTTAGCTGACGTTGGCGAGCGCAGAAAAATATCATCTAGATTTTCGCTGTTTTTAGCTCGGCTATTTTGCATATATAGCGCAAGTTTATCATCGCTGCCAGCGCTTAATTCAAGCGCAGTTATATAGTCATCCTGCTTAATTTTACGTTCGGCGCTGTCATTGATATTGTTAAGGCAATTATCAGCTAGCTCAATTAACTTAATGCTGGAAGCATTTGATGGCGCTATCAATTTTTCTGTCGAGCTTGCTATATTCTCAAAAGTTGCCGTTTGCTCAATTGTTGAATTGGACTTAATAGGAATTTGTTTGGTTGATAATAGCGCTGACGCAGAAGGGAAAGCATTGTCTGAAGATGGACGGTTTAATAGCAATATATAAGCAGTGAAAACTAATGTGATAATGAGAAGAATAGCTTTAGATGGCATCATACTCTAATCCTTTAGAGCTGGGTTTAGACAGGTTATTAAAATACTGTATTAAGCAGTTTTACTTGGGTTTACCGCTAGCTCAATCGTTGATTGTAAAAGTTCTATTTTACTTTGCATTCTTTCGCGTTCTTGCGCTAGATCAGCACGCGCTTTAATTAAATCATTAGCAAGGTTTAACGACATCATCACCAGTGCTTGCTCCGGTGTTTTTGCTGAATGCTTTTTCTTCGCGTCATGCTCTAAACGTTTATTTATTTCATCGGCGGCTTGCAATAAAGCAGACTCATGACCAGCAGGACAAGCGATTTTCAGTCGTTTGTTGGCAACATTGATTGTTACTGTGTGTTGGCTCATTGCGTTGTTAGTCTCAAGACATTATTTTCGTATTTTCAGTAAGCAATTAAAATATACTGCCACTGGATTGTCATACTAAGAAAGCTAATGATAACCAAAACTTAGTACCCCATAAAGGGGAACTATAACGGTGAGTCTTACACTATGCAAGTGATCTCTATGGTTTTTCTGGAATCAAGGCTATGCCAATGTTAAGCTAGCTAGCAATATACTCCTGATTGAATTTATATTTTTATGGCTGATAGCACTACTTTAGATTTTCCCTCTGTACAAGCGATTTTAACCAGTGAAGGTGTTGAAGCACATGCCGCTGAAATTCATGGCGTGCTCACCGGTTTAATTTCAGCTGGTTTTGAATTTGAAAGTAACGATTACATCGCTATGGTTAACGACATGCTTAATAATGCTGAAGGTTTACCTGTCAGCGTTAAAAGCTTAGTTAAAGACATGTATAGTGATATTTGGCAGAAAATTCTTGATGATTCTTACAGCTTCCAATTAATGCTGCCTGATGACGATGACTCTATTGTTGAGCGTGGTCATGCACTCGGTAAATGGGTGCAAGGTTTTAACTTAGGTTTTGGCTTACAACAAACAAAAAATGCTGTTTTTTCGGAAGATGTTAAAGAAGTACTGACAGATTTCGGTGAAATTGCTAATTTGTCAGACGAAATGGAAGAAAATGAAGATACGGAACAAGCGTATTTTGAAATTGCCGAATACGTTAGAATTTCTGCTTTACTGTGTTTTACCGAACTAGGTGCGCCGCCGGCACCACAAGATAAAGCCGAGACACTACATTAGCGCTTAACAATTAATCCTCTGTATTTAAATAATCTTAACCGTACGCAGTGAGCTGGTAACCATGATCAAAAACACTTTATTACCTGTTGCTGAATTTTGTCAGCGTCGACGCGATTTTATTGCGCAGATGCCGGAAAATAGCATAGCGCTAATTTCTGCTGGTAAGGAAGTTACCCGCAGCAATGATACCGAATACCCTTTTTGCCAACATAAGCACTTTTATTATTTGACCGGTTTTAATGAGCCGGATGCCATGCTGGTGTTAATTAACACTGATAAATTAAACGCAGCGCAAAGTATTTTATTTTCCCGTGAAAAAGACGCATTGCAAGAAATTTGGCACGGACGACGTGTCGGGCAAGCAAAAGCGATAGATGATTACCAAGTTGATGATTGCTTTAGCTTAGCGGAAATTGATCAACAACTGTTGCCGTTAATGTCTGGTAAAAGCGCAGTACTAATTTGCCAACCAGAGCTGGCTGAATTTCAGCAACAAGTTTTAGATTGGTTGAATAAAGTAAGAAAGGCCGCTCGTAGTGGCATTAAAGCGCCAAATTCATTAATAGACTGCAGTGATATACTCGATGAAATGCGCTTGCATAAATCACCTGCAGAGCTCGATATTATGCGACAAGTTAATGTCATCAGTGGCGCGGCTCATCAACGTGCAATGCAAGCAACGAAAACCGGTAAATTTGAATATCAAATAGAAGCGGAGTTACTGCACGAGTTTGCCATACATGGTGCTCGCTATCCTGCATACGGTTCGATTGTTGCGGGCGGTGATAATGCCAACATTCTGCATTATACCGATAACGACGACACCTTAAATGATGGTGATTTATTACTGATTGATGCCGGTGGTGAGTTAGCGGGCTATGCTGCTGATATTACCCGTACTTTTCCGGTTAATGGACAGTTTAGTGAGCCACAAGCGTTAATTTATCAATTGGTGCTTGATAGCCAAAATCTTGCTATTAACGCGATAAAACCTCTGCAAACCTTCGCGCAATTGAATCACATTGTCTGTGATTTTCTCACCCAAGGTTTATATGACTTAGGTGTTCTACAAGGTGACATTACTGAGTTATTGGCGAAAAAAGCTTGTAAGAAATATTTTATTCATGGCTTAGGTCATTGGCTCGGATTAGATGTGCATGATGTCGGTGATTATCATTCGAATCAGCAACGCGAACAACTAAGACCGTTTGCCGCTGGTATGGTGATGACCATTGAACCGGGGATTTACATTCCGCTGAGTGATCATAGCGTTGATGAAAAATGGCGCGGTATTGGTGTGCGCATTGAAGACAATATCTTGGTAACAACCAATGGTTTTGAAAATCTAACGATTAATGCTGCTAAAAGCATTGCTGATATTGAGCAGATGATGTCACAGTAGCTACTTTTTACTATAAATAAATCAGTTGATTAAAAACAAAGTGATCAGTCTGATAAAAGTATAAGCTTTAGCGTTAATTATGTCCGTTATCAGTCACGCTAAAACGACAAAATAACGCTAAAGTAGTAGAGAAAATAAAGGCTAACGATGAACTCAAGCTTAAACAAAGACAAGGCTACTAGTACTAACCATTTTGATGTGGTTATTGCTGGTGGCGGTTTATCAGGCGCGCTGATGGCGCTGAGCCTATCTACTTTAGTGACTGGCCAGCAAATGCCACTAAAAATAGCGATTGTCGAAGCTAATCCAATATTAACCGACCCGTCACGCAGTTTTGATGATCGTGTTTTAGCCTTATCGCATGGCAGTGCCGCTTATTTGACTGACGTAGGAGCATGGCAATATTTATATCAACACGCCGAGCCCATTAACAACATTCATATTTCAGACCGTGGCCATTATGGCAAGGCAAGGTTATATGCAAAGCAACAGCAAGTTGATGCCCTCGGCTATGTCGCTGAGATGTCGGTTATTGGTGCAGCTTTACTCAAAGCGTTAGCGACGAAAAATAATATTACTTGGTTTGCCCCTGACCGTATTGAAAATGTGCAATGGCAAAGTGAGCAAGTCAATGTGGAGCTAAGCTCAGGTGCCCAGTTAACGGCGGCACTATTATTGGGCTGCGATGGCGTGCAGTCACCCTGTCGTAAGTTTGCCAACATTGCGACCACCAGCCGTGATTATCAACAATCGGCATTAATTGCCAATGTTGCCACCGCCCATCACCATAACAATATTGCCTATGAGCGCTTTACCGAAACGGGTCCCATTGCCATGTTGCCGTTGTCGCCAGCGCCAAATAGCAATAAGCAAAGTGCAGGGCGCTGTTCTTTGGTTTGGACCTTAACACCTGAATTAGCAGAAAAAATGTTGAATTTATCAGATGATGAATTTGCAGAGCAGCTAGCGCAATCTTTTGGTCATTGGCTTGGCAAGATAACCCATGTCGGTAAACGGGTGACTTATCCATTAACCTTAGTACAAGCAAGTGAGCAGGTATATCATCGTATGGCCTTAATTGGTAACGCCTCACACACCATACACCCGATTGCCGGACAAGGTTTTAACTTAGGGTTACGTGATGTCAGTGATATGACTCAAGTGATCAAAAATGCCTTAGCACAACAACAAGATATCGGCGCCTTTGCGAATTTAATGCAATATGCCCAGGCGCGCCAGCAAGACCAACAACAGGTGATAAGTTTAACCGATTCGTTAGTCACCTTGTTTTCAAACCAATTACCGCCATTAGTGGCAGGGCGCAATATTGGCTTAAAAGTATTGAATTATGTCCCAATATTGAAAAATGCTTTGGTTAAGAAAACCATGGGCTATTAATTTAGTTATTAGCTTTAGTAAATAACTTTGGTCGTTAGTGGTATCGGTTTATAAAAATAAGCAACAAAGTAAGCGTTAGGTGCTAACGATGAGACGTAACCATAAACGTGTAACATAAATGTGAAACTTAAATTTGAAAAATAATGCAAAAATTTGATCTGTTAATTGTTGGTGGCGGTATGGTGGGCTTAACGCTAGCCCTTGCTATTCGACAAAAAAGTACGTTAAGTGTCGCTATTGTTGATAATACACCGGTCGATGAACTCAATGATGAGCCAGAAGTACGAGTCAGTGCTATTAATGCCGCTAGTGTGCAAATGTTTATCAACCTTGATGTTTGGCAAGATATTATTGCTCAGCGAGCACAGCCTTATCATGATATGCATATTTGGGATAAAGCCGGTTATGGTCAACTCGACTTTTCTTTAAAAGATGTCAGCCACTCAAACGTCGGGCATGGCCCTGAACAACTCGGTTTTATTGTCGAAAACAAAGCCATTCGCAATGCCTTATGGCATAAAGCAGCACAAGACAGTGGTATTGAGTTTTTCACCGCCAATAAATTACAGCAATTAAATCTCAGTGATAACGAGGTATTTGCCACCTTTGAAGCAAATCAAGATACCGGCCATCAGCCGATGCCGCTGGTAGCCAAGTTAGTGGTAGGCGCTGACGGCGCAAACTCTTGGGTGCGTCAACAAATGAACGTGCCTTTAACGTTTCGAGATTATGATCACCATGCCATTGTTGCCACCGTTAAATGCCAACAAGGCCATCAAAATACCGCTTGGCAAGTATTTTTAGCCACTGGGCCGCTAGCGCTTTTACCTTTATACCAAGCTGACTTATGCTCAATTGTTTGGTCAACAAGCCCTGAAGAAGCTACACGATTAACCGCGTTACCGGCCGAGGATTTCGCCAAAGAAATCACCGCGGCAAGTGATGGTAAATTGGGCGCGATATCTTTGGTTAGTGAACGTTTTACCTACCCGTTAACCATGCGTTTTGCACAAGAGTTTGTCAAAAGCCGCATGGTGCTGGTGGGCGATGCCGCACATACTATTCATCCGTTAGCGGGGCAGGGAGTAAACTTAGGTTTACTTGATGCGGCTGCGTTAGCACAAACGATTATTGAGCAAGTTGAGCGTAAAAGTCATCAAGGGCAAATTAATGATAATGCCTGGTATAGTGATAAGTCGCTTCAGCAGTTTGCCCGTTGGCGTAAAAGTGAGGCAGCAGAAATGATTGCCGCTATGGAAGCTATTAAACAAGTTTTTAGCCCACAGCAAAGTGCAATTAAACTGCTCCGCGGTATTGGCATGTCGATACTCAATAACGTCAAAGCCGCTAAATCTTTAATGATAAATCAAGCGTTAGGTTTTAAAGGCCAATTACCTGAATTAGCCAAACCACGGTCACAACCCTTAGCCAACAAAAAAACGCTATAATCCTGCCATTGCCTTATTTTTGTTGACCATAGAGTCAAGAAAACTAGTGTTTTTCTCAATCTGTTGATGACAAATTAACAGCTTGAGAAATTCATTGTTACGATTATTTCACTAACGATAAAATTTAAATTTGCTCGGGGCTGACTTTTTGTAAACTCAAGGAATTATATTTTCAAATAACCGACTTTTGAAAATATAATTTGGAATAGTATGTTTAGTCGGTTTTAAATTTCAAAATCACTTTCTTATCTGTTGAATCAACAGCTACTCAGAGCTATAATCTTTGTCACTTTTTGTAAATCTACCGTCTTTATCCTAGGTTTAGTTATTGTGCTAATTTTAAGCGCTGAAAAACTTAGGTAAAACAACTAACGTGAGTGAAACGTACGATGACAAATAAAACAGTATTACACGCTAAGCATATAGAAGCTGGCGCTAAAATGGTTGATTTTTACGGTTGGGATATGCCGATCAACTATGGTTCTCAAATTGAAGAACATCATGCGGTACGCACAGACGCTGGTATGTTCGATGTTTCACACATGACTATTGTTGATGTAAAAGGCGCAGATGCTCAAGCCTTTTTACGTCGTTTAGTGATCAACGACGTGGCGAAGTTAGACGTAGCGGGTAAAGCACTTTACACCGGTATGTGTAACCTTGAAGGCGGCGTTATCGATGATTTAATCGTTTACTTCTTCACAGATACTGATTACCGCTTAGTGGTTAACTCAGCAACACGTGAAAAAGATCTAGCTTGGATAGCTGAACAATCAGCTGCTTTTGACGTTACCGTAACTGAACGTCCAGAATTTGCCATGATCGCCGTACAAGGCCCACAAGCAAAGGCTAAAGTAGCCACCTTATTAAACGAGCAGCAAACCGCTGCGGTTGACGGTATGAAGCCATTTTTCTCAGCACAAGCCGGCGATTTATTTATTGCCACTACAGGCTACACAGGTGAAAACGGTTACGAAATCGCTTTACCTGCCGAGCAAGCTGCTGATTTATGGCAACAACTATTAGACGCTGGCGTTAAACCTTGTGGTTTGGGCGCGCGTGATACCCTACGTTTAGAAGCAGGTATGAACCTTTATGGTTTAGACATGGACGAAAGCGTGTCGCCATTAGCTGCTAACATGGCGTGGACGATTAGCTGGGAACCAGAAGATCGTAACTTTAACGGCCGTGAAGCATTAGCCGCGCAACGTGCTGCTGGCGACCAACCTAAATTAGTTGGTTTAATACTGGAAGAAAAAGGCGTATTACGCAGCGGCCTCAAAGTGATCAGTGAAGACGGCGAAGGTATTATAACTTCGGGTACTTTCTCACCAACATTAGGTCACAGTATTGCTATGGCACGTGTGCCACGTAGTGTTAAATTAGGCAGTACAGTTGAAGTTGAAATGCGTAAAAAGCTAGTTAAAGTTCAAGTAATTAAGCCAAGCTTCGTCCGTAACGGCAAAAAAGTTTTTTAACTAAGTTTTTTAGCTAAGTTTTATCATCACAGGGTTTCATGTCTTGGTGATAAAATCAGCTTAGAAATGCAGAAAATTTAAGCTATAGTATGGAATGAATGGCGCAGGCCGCACGTCGTACTATAGTCATTTACATAAAATATTAAAAATAAAGACTAGGAACAAAACAATGAGCAACATTCCTTCAGAACTAAGATATGCAACATCACACGAATGGGTACGCAACGAAGGTAACGGTATCGTTACTGTCGGTATCACTGAACACGCACAAGACCTTTTAGGTGACATGGTATTTGTTGAATTACCTGATGTTGGCGACAACGTAAGCACTGGCGACGACGTTGCCGTAGCGGAATCAGTAAAAGCGGCATCAGATATCTACGCACCGGTAACAGGTGAAGTGGTTGAAGTGAATGAAGACCTTGAAGATTCACCAGAGCTAGTTAACTCTGACGCGTTTGGTGACGGTTGGTTATTCAAATTAAAAATTGAAGACGAAGGCGAGTTACAAAGCTTGCTTGATGCTGAAGGTTATGCAAACTCGATCGACGAAGACTAATTTAGCGTCGTCAATTAAGTTTAGTCTTGCATTGTCGATGTTGCTCACCTTGTCACTTACACCAGTAAGCTGCAACGGTTTGCAACTTGACAGCATTGCCTACATGGATGTAGGTACTGAGGTTAAGTTTGGAACGATTAACCTTTGCCTAAAACATAATTGTCATCGCTAAATAATATTTAAGCCTCGAAGATTCATCCGAATACCGGGGCTTTCTTTTATATTACGTTTAAATACTAAGTGAAGCTGTTTTATGACTACTCAATATAATGACTCTTTATCTTTAGCTGAATTAGAGCAAAGACAAGATTTTATTCGTCGTCACATTGGTCCAAATGACGAGCAAACTCAAGCCATGTTGCACGATATTGGTGCTGAATCTGTTGATGCCTTGATCAACGAAATCGTACCAAGTGATATTCGTTTAGCGGATTTACCCGCCATCGAAGAAAGCAAAACTGAAGTGCAAGCGCTAACCGATTTAAAAGCGGTGGCGAGTTTGAATAAAGTAAACGAGACATATATTGGTTTAGGTTACTACGGCACACTAACACCAAATGTTATTTTACGTAACGTGTTAGAAAATCCAGGTTGGTACACGGCTTACACGCCATACCAACCAGAAATTGCCCAAGGTCGTTTAGAGTCATTATTAAACTACCAACAAATGTGTTTAGACCTAACTGGTTTAGACCTAGCGTCAGCATCATTACTTGATGAAGGTACTGCCGCAGCTGAAGCTATGGCATTAGCAAAACGGGTATCAAAAAACAAAAAATCAAATTTATTCTTCGTTTCAAGCGATGTTTATCCACAAACCATCGACGTTGTTAAGCAACGTGCTGAGATGTTTGGTTTTGACATTGTTGTAGCGCCAGCGGCTGATGTTGTAGCGCACGACATATTTGGTGCCTTATTACAATACCCAAGCGCCACCGGTGAAGTCACTGACATCAGCGACTTAATTGCAAAAGTACACGAGAAAAAGGGCATTGTTGCGGTTGCGGCTGACATCATGAGCTTAGTGCTATTAAAAGCGCCTGGTGAATTAGGTGCTGATGCCGTTATTGGTTCAAGCCAACGTTTTGGTGTGCCAATGGGCTACGGCGGGCCACACGCGGCATTTTTCACCACCTCTGATAAATACAAACGTTCACTGCCGGGTCGTATTATCGGGGTATCAAAAGATACTCGCGGTAACCCAGCATTACGTATGGCGATGCAAACGCGCGAACAACATATTCGCCGCGAAAAAGCCAACTCAAACATTTGTACTGCACAAGTCTTACTGGCGAACATGGCGGCATTTTATGCGGTTTACCATGGTCCTAAAGGCTTAAAAGTAATTGCAGAACGTATTCATCGTTTTGCTGACATTTTAGCGCATGCTGCTAACCTTAAAGGTTTAACGCCTTTACATGGACAATTTTTTGATACGGTAACCTTTAACTTATCAAGCGAGAAAAAAGCTGACATCGTGGCTCGCGCATTAGCCCGTGGCGTTAACTTCCGTACTGACGTTGAAAACCAAATCAGTATATCATTTGATGAAACCACCAACCGCGTTAAGTTTGCAGCGATATTAGATATTTTATTCGGTGACGATCATGACCTGAACATCGAATTACTTGACGCAGAATTACGTGTATTAGGCAGTGACTCAATTCCTGCGGCATTAAAACGTGAAACAGCGATTCTAACCCATCCAGTATTTAACTCGTATCACAGTGAGACTGAGATGCTACGTTACATCAAAAAGTTAGAAAACAAAGATTTAGCATTGAACCACTCGATGATTTCATTGGGCTCTTGTACCATGAAGTTAAATGCGACGGCACAGATGATCCCAGTATCATGGCCTGAATTTGCTAACATGCATCCATTTGCGCCAGTTGACCAAGCACAAGGTTACAAGCAAATGATTGACGAGTTAGGCGACGCATTAATCGAGCTAACCGGTTACGACAACATTTCAATGCAACCAAACTCGGGTGCACAAGGTGAATACGCCGGTCTTATCGCGATTCACAAATATCACGCTAGCCGTGGTGACGATCATCGTAACATTTGTTTAATCCCTGCTTCTGCACATGGTACTAACCCAGCGTCAGCACAAATGGTTGGCATGAAAGTGGTTGTGGTTGATTGTGACAAAGAAGGTAACGTTGACATGGACGACTTGCGCAGCAAAGCTAGCGAGTTAGCCGAGAATTTGTCATGTATCATGATCACGTACCCGTCAACACACGGTGTATACGAAACTACCATCGCTGAAATTTGTAATATTGTTCATCAGCACGGTGGCCAAGTTTACCTTGATGGCGCAAACATGAACGCACAAGTAGGCGTGACGTCTCCAGGCTTCATTGGTGCTGACGTTTCGCACTTAAACTTACACAAAACTTTTGCTATTCCACACGGTGGCGGTGGTCCAGGTATGGGTCCTATCGGCGTTAAAGCGCATTTAGCACCATTTTTACCTGACCATGCGTTAATCAATGTTAGCGAAAGCACCCAAGGTAACGGCGCTGTTTCAGCTGCGCCTTACGGTAGTGCCGGTATTTTATGTATCTCTTACCTGTACATTGCCTTATTAGGGCGTAAAGGCGTAACAGATGCCACTAAGTACGCGATTACTAACGCTAACTACTTAGCGGTTAAACTTAGCCAACATTTCCCGATTTTATATGCCGGAAAAAATGGTCGTGTTGCCCATGAATGTATTATCGATTTACGTCCACTTAAAGCTGAATCAGGGGTAACTGAAGTCGATATCGCGAAACGTTTAATGGACTATGGTTTTCATGCGCCAACCATGTCGTTCCCAGTAGCGGGTACCTTTATGATTGAGCCGACAGAATCAGAATCTAAAGTTGAATTAGACCGTTTTATTGAAGCGATGGTTTGTATTCGTGATGAAGTGCGTAAAGTAGCGTCAGGTGAATGGTCAAGTCAAGACAACCCATTACACAATGCACCGCATACCTTAGCGGATATTACCGATACGTGGGATCGTGGTTATACGATTGCTGAAGCGGTATTCCCTGTGCCTGCGGCCGCAGCGAATAAATTCTGGCCAACGGTTAACCGTATTGATGATGTTTACGGGGATCGTAATTTGATTTGTAGTTGTCCTCCGGTTTCTACTTATCAAGACTAACTAGTTGATATGAAATAATAAAAAAGCGAGCTACGGCTCGCTTTTTTTATTTTAATACAATAGTATGAGGAACTAATGGATAATAATATGGTAATGAACTACGTGTTATTAAGTATAGGGTAATTTAATTTGAGTTTTATATTATAGATGTTTAAAAAAATATTCACTCCACCATTAGGGAAAGGAAAACTTTCGAGTAAGGATATCAAGCTTCCTCAGATCTTTAAAACTGAGCTTGTTGATAATCGCATTATTATTCACTCTCCAGCTGATTTATGTATTTACGAGGATAAATGGAGCTATATTACATATCAATTTTTAGAATATATTCAAAAAGTTATTTTTGAATATAAAATTGCGATTACTATTAATTTTAATGAACTAAATAATTTAACTGCTGCTGCTTCGTTACTTATTTTTGCTAAAATAACTAAATGCCAAATTTGTGTTGTAGACCCTTCTGCGATTGATGTTATTCCACCTAAAGATAAAGATACTAAAAGGCTATTCAGTGCTTCAGGGTTATGGGCAGGTGTTAAACCAGGTGGGATTAGTAAAATCCGAAAGCTAATCGACTCTAATAATCAATATATGTCAGGTAGTAACTCAGTTATTGAAGATTATTCAAAAGTGCTATCAGCAACTATTATAAGTCTTTACAAACAAGGTGTTAATTTTAATAGAGCGGCTATCCATACTTTTACTAGAGGAGTTCAAGAGGCAATACTTAATGTTAATTATCATGCGTACAATAAAGAGGCGCTTGGTAAGCAGTATGAAGAATTAGGTGATAGTCGTTGGTGGCAGTGCAGTTGGTTAGATAATGGTAGTAATCAATTAGTTTTTATCATTTATGATGATGGCGAAGGTATAGCTAGTTCATTAAAAGAACAATTTTCTACATTACCTGATAGTGAAATTATTGAAAAAGCTATGACCATGGGGGTCACTCGAACTTTAGATCCTTCTAGAGGTAAAGGCTCTGGTAATATAATTAGAACTTCATGTGAATTCTCTAATTCCCACTTAGTTGTTATGAGTGGAAATGGGTATTACAGATATGATCAATGTGGCGTGACACTCAAAGAACTACCATTTACACTTGAAGGTACTGTAGTGCAATGGGTATTGAATTACACCGGAGAAAATTTGAAATGATTACATATGATTTAAGTAAATTTTCCACAAAACCTTTTGGGCGTTATGTAAAGGATGGAAAATTTAATGGAACTACATTTAGAGAAATTCTTTCTGTAAAATTGAAAGAAGCTCAAAGTGAGAACGATTATTTAATTGTGGATCTAGATAATATTGAATTTGGAGTAGGGTCTTCTTTCTTAGAAGAAGCATTCGGTGGTTTAGTGCGGAAAGGTCTTTTTACGAAAGATGAATTAATAGGGAGTCAGGGAATACTTCAAATAAAAAGCCAACAAGCATTTTATAAAGAAGAAATTCACCAATATATTGATGAAGCCAAAAAAGAGAATAACCAAGGATCTTAGATGTTTGAATTTATTAGTTCTCTTTTTATTGGTTATACCTTGGAAGAACAGTTTACTCTAAGATTTATTTTTTCTTGGGTGGCTCCAATACTCGTTATTATTGGTTGGGTCATTTTACGGAGGAATGCTCATAGTTTTGCTAAACGGAGTGAAATGAATAACGCAGGTAAAGAAATCTCATCGTTACTTGACAGAATAATTGATGTGGCTGAAGAATATTGGCTTTCACACAATTCTAAGTGCAAATATAGCGCTGCGGTATACGAAAGTTTAATTATTAACTTTCTAAGTCGTGTATTTGAGAAAGAAGAAGTCCTAAGAAAATATGGTGTAATTATTGATGTTAAAACTATTGTTAAATTTAGACGCTCTTTAACTTTATATGAAAAATCTTACCCAAATTTGAATCAAGCTAATTTTTTGAGTGCCCTCAAAATATCTACTAATTTACACATTAGTATTGAAAGTAAAATAAACGATGCAAATTTAGAAAATAATATTACAAATTTAATTAATTACCATCCATCAAAGATGGGGATTTTATTAGTGGGTCTTATTTTAATTCTTTATTTTAAAATATTTGAATTTATTTTTACTATGGTATTTTGAGTTTATAGTAAAAACTAACTTTGCTGCTTAAATAAATAGGATCAGATACACTTTAATTGCTTTGTCGCAGTGGCGACGACACCCAAAGGGAGGCTGACGCCGACCTCCCTCTGGACTCCCTCGGCGCTGCTGAAAAATGTATTCTTCATAAAATAATAATGTATCGAGCTAACGCTCAGAACGCACATCCATGTGCTACTTCGCTTTGCTGGCATCCTGCCAGCAATAGCTGAGCATTAATATTTTATTCAGCATTTTTCTAAAGCAGATTGGGGGGATCGCTAATCTTTCGTAATTCTATTATTAGCTTTACTTACTATACCATTTTAACGATCTCTAAATTCCCATCTCAGTAAATAAATCTCCATTTTGTAAAGTGTCAGTCAAGCTGAGCCATGGATGGCGAAGACTGCCGCTTTTCATGGACGAATATCGGCAGGTATTGACTGTAAGCTCAAAATAGTGATTTATGTTTTCACTGAGCAGGGCACAGTGGGGGATGCAAGGGGGAGATCTGTGGCCGTTACCTAAACATAAGCCCCTTGCGTGTAGTCGGCACCCCGACGCCAAGCAGGGAATTAAACTCCAAACCGAATTGTTAAAAGTAGATTGTCGCAGTGGCGACGACACCCAAAGAGGGTTAAACGCCAAACCCTCTCTGGACTCACCCGACGCTGCTAACAAACGTTTTTCTTCAATGAATAAAAGTGTATTCGACACTTATTTAAGTAAAGGCGCTGAACGCACTGCGCTCCTTGCCATCCATGGCATCGCGCTTTACCGTTCATCCTGAACATAACCCATGTCCTACATCGCTTTGTTCATCATCCATGATGAACATACGTGAACACTTTATTTATCTCAGCGTTTGTTCAAGCAGATTGGGGTGATCGTTAATCTGCAGTGTTTCTCTACTTTTATATTTAGGCACTCAATATCAACGATCTCTAAATTCCCATCTCAGCGTTGAAATATTAATTTTTAACAGCAGTTAATCGATGACAGCCATGGCCGTTCTTAGGCATCCATGCCTTCACGGCATTAGTGCATCCCTGCACGTCGATGGCTGGAACTGACGTCGCGCAGGGACGAGCATTCGTCAGGTATCGATAACTGCAAAAATTATTATTTCAGTCCTAGCTGAGTAGGGCGCCATGGGGAGTCCAGAGGCCGAGGTTAATAAAGCGGCGTGCAACGCCCCTCTGGGTGTTGTCGCCACTGCGACGCCAAACAAAGATTTAAACTCCAAGCTTTGGTTAAGGGCAAAGTAACAACTTAGTGATTTATGTTTTCACTGAGCAGGGCACAGTGGGGGATGCAAGGGGGAGATCTGTGGCCGTTACCTAAACATAAGCCCCTTGCGTGTAGTCGGCACCCAAAGGGAGGCTGACGCCGAGCCCTCTCTGGACTCACCCGTCGCTGCTAACAAACGTTTTTCTTCCATGAATAAAAGTGTATTCGACACTTATTTAAGTAAAGGCGCTGAACGCACTGCGCTCTTTGCCATCCATGGCATCGCGCTTTACCGTTCATCCTTGAACATAATCCATGTCACCTTCGCTTTGCTGGCGTCCTGCCAGCAATAGCTGAACATTAATATTTTATTCAGCATTTTTTCAAAGCAGATTGGGGTGATCGTTAATCTGCAGTGTTTCTCTACTTTTATATTTAGGCACTCAATATCAACGATCTCTAAATTCCCATCTCAGCGTTGAAATATTAATTTTTAACGGCAGTTAATCGATGACAGCCATGGATGGCTGGAACTGACGTCGCGCAGGGACGAGCATTCGTCAGGTATCGATAACTGCAAAAATTATTATTTCAGTTCTAGCTGAGTAGGGCGCCATGGGGAGTCCAGAGGGGCTTTTGGCGTGCAACGCCCCTCTGGGTGTAGTCGGCACCCCGACGCCAAGCAGCAAATCAAACTCCAAACAGAAATATTATTAAAACGGAGTTGTCGCCGTGGCGACGGCACCCAAAGGGAGGCTGACGCCGACCTCCCTCTGGACTCCCTCGGCGCTGCTGAAAAATGTATTCTTCATAAAATAATAATGTATCGAGCTAACGCTCAGAACGCACATCCATGTGCTACTTCGCTTTGCTGGCGTCCTGCCAGCAATAGCTGAACATTAATATTTTATTCAGCATTTTTTCAAAGCAGATTAGGGTGCTCGCGTTTTCTTCCGTAATTCTATTATTTGTTTGGTTTACTGCGCTGTTTTAACGATCTCTAAATTCCCATCTCAGTATTTATCTGGCCACCCACAATAAAATGTTTATATTTATCCGAATAACATAGGTTGTTATTGACCTATGTGTTGTTTAACAAAAAATGCAGCAATGTAGAATGGGTGTCCGAGTTAAACCAAGCTAAATAAAGTTAAAGCAAGCTAAACCAAGTACCCCCCAGTCATTTGCTTTTATTTTTTATAAGAAATGCATGAACAACTGCACTAATGCATTGAGTTCATGTAACATTCTTAAATAAGTTATGAAACAGAGAATACAGTGAAACTACAAGATAAAAATGTCTTATTATTTGATTTAGATGGCACCTTAGTCGACAGCGCTCCAGACCTCGCCTTAGCGGTAAATCGCATGTTAGCCGATTTAAACCGAGCTGAATTTGATGAAGACACGATTCGTAGTTGGGTTGGCAATGGCGCTAAAATATTAACAGAGCGGGCCCTGTCAGGCTCAACAGAAGTTGATGAAACACTCGATACCGACTTTGTTGCCGACGCATTAAGCAAGTTTTTGCGGCATTATGAAGCATGCGTTTGTATTAACTCTGTTTTGTATGACGGCGTGCGCGATGGCTTAATTACGCTAAAGCAAGCGGGCTATCGACTAGTCATTATTACTAATAAACCAGAGCAATTTATTCAACCTATCTTAGTTGGTTTAGCGCTAGGTGATCTATTTGAACTGCTGATTGGCGGTGATACCTATCCATTACGAAAACCACATCCAGAGCCTTTATTTGGCGCAATGAAAAAGTTAGCGGTGACGGTTGAGCAATGTGTGATGATTGGTGATTCTAAAAATGATATTTTAGCGGCTCAGGCGGCAGATATGGCAAGCGTGGGGCTAACCTATGGCTACAATTATGGTGAAGATATCAGCCAGTACCAACCAAACTGGTGCTTTGATAACTTTAATCAATTTGTTGCAGCCTTTAAAGCCTAAAAGTTTAGTGCAAGGGCGCTTGGGTATTCACGTTGCTGGGCAAGCTCTATCGCCCGTTTTGTTACTTCAGTGTCGCTGCTTTGCTGACTGACCGGAAAGTAGTGATGCTTATAAGGGGCGGTTAATGCCGACTTTTCAATCAACTCACAACAAATGAGGTCGGCTAAAATTGCATCGGCTGCCTCTAATGCTGAAGAGGCTTTGACTATTTCAGCGCGGGCGTAGTGTTTACTGTCGAATGACACGTCTGCGGCGCGCAGGCCTGGATCTTGTCCCGGAATTTGTTGTGCGCCAAACAACGGCTTAGCGGCAACTGTTGCGCTGTTAAAGCTTGGTATATATTGCGCAATATGGCCAATAGAGCCTAAAGTACGGTGATTTACTAACTGGGCTGGCCATTGCTTGTCAATTTTTTCGATAAATTTAGCGGGCAATTGAGGTTGGGCGCTATTGGCTGAACTGCTTACTAAACCTTGTTCGAACAAGGTAATATCTTGTGTCATACCGTGTAGTTGGAAATAACCGTTAGGGTAGGGCGTTAATTGTGCCATACCTTGCGGTGTTCCACGCTCACCATGAAACACGATTTCGGGCCATGCGCCTTGGTATTGTGGCCAGTGCACAACATAGGCCGCTTTAAATTCGACCATACGCTTGCGCTTGGTATTGAGTATGTCATCAATTTCACCGCTTTTAAACCCACAGGCATTAACCACATAGTCAAATTCTTGGTGCTCTTGTCTACCGCTATCGTTATCTTCAGTGGTTACCTTCCAGCCTAAATGGTCGGCTTGTGCTGATATGGCAACCACCTTACGGTTTGTTTGCAAATGACAATTGGCAAGACGTTCAATGGCTAAGGTGGCTATTGCCGCTAAACGAAAAGCAGACATACCATATTCTTGTACTAGCACAATAGGAAATTTAATGGCGTCTAAATTAGTATGATTGGCAAAAGCTATTAGCCAGTCGGTTGGGCATTGCGCTGTTTTAGGAATGGGCTTACCAAGGAGCGGTTCGATGTCAGCTCGAGTAAAGCATTGAAAGTAGTCTGCCGGTTCGCCAATCACTTTATTAGCTAGGTCATCGCTTATTAACCTTTCGTATTCTGTACGCAGTTTTTCTAACCTAGGTAATAAGTCTTCAGGTTGGCCCTTGTCTGTTTTAGGTAATGCAATGATCGTCGGTCTTATGTTTATGCAGGAAGGATAAACTTTTACGGTATCAATCGATTGTTTGAGTAAAATAAGACATTGTTGGTCAGAAATTTCTCGATATAAATTACCGCCAGCATGTAAATGACACATTGGCGGACCATTTACCAAACTTGGGCCTTTTTCAATTAAGGTGGTATTAAGTCCAAGTTCAGCAAAGCGCAACGCAATAGTAGACCCAGCAACACCACCACCAATAATTGCAATTTTGCTTGGGTTTGATAATAGAGGTTGATAAGGCATTGGTTTTTTATTCATCAAGATTTTATAGCGCGATTAGGTGTTTAAAGTTGCAACCGTTGCATGATATACGTTTGAATATCGTAATGCGATCGCTAAACGCGTATTTAATGTGTCATTGGTTGATCGTTAACCAATAGCGCTTTTAATTAAAAGTAAATTAAAAGGACATTCTACGACCTAAAATGAGTATCTTAGTTAGTCTACTAGCCATCTAGCATTGGTTAAGGCCAAATTAAAAAATAGTGATGGCTGGGAGAAACCATAAGTCTGTTAATCGCTAGAAAACTTGGTACAATGCCATTTTTTGATTTTAGGTAGCCAATGAATAAAGGTAATGATCCGCTGCACGGCGTAAAACTCGAACAAATTCTAACTGAACTTGAGAAGGAAGTTGGTTGGGATAAAATGGGTGAGTTACTGAATATTCGTTGTTTCCTGAATAAACCGCGTCTTAAATCCAGCTTGAAATTTCTCCGCACCACCCCTTGGGCACGCAGTAGAGTTGAAATTTTGTACTTAAAAACCTTTTGTAGTAAAAATAAAGGCACAGGGAGCGCAATCAGGGGCATACTTGCTCAAAAAACATCAGTAGCAGAAAAAACCTCTAACAAACCTACTCCGTTTGTTTGGCCAACCTAGCAAGATAAACAGGGGGAATAAACCTGATATAGCATTGAAATAAATGCTTTTTAATACAACTGTTTGGCTGTTTAAGTCTTGATGTTGTGTAGTTCGATTTAATTTAGCGTCTGTTTAATTACATTGCTAATTAATTCGATAGCTGGTGCCTGCTTCATTTAACGCTCGGTAAAAGTCTTCAATTTGGCACATTTCTTCCAATTGACAGATCACTCGATATTTTTCTATTGCTGGCTGATAACCTTGCAAGGCGGCTTGAAATAACCAATGAACTGCATTTTCAATATCACGAGTTCCTTCAATGCCGGTTAAGTAAAGTTCAGCTAAGTTGGTTTGTCCTGGTGCATAGCCTAACTCTGCTGATTGCTTTAATAATACAAAGGCTTGCTCAAATCTATCATTAATATAGCTTGCGTTAAGGTGGGCCATTCCCTGAGTGTTTTGCCGTTTTCCGGGGATATAGTGCCATGCTTTTTTCGCTTCTGTCGTGCTACTCACCGGATTACCATCAATCATATAAACCGCTGTATTTCTACCGATCATATTAAAGTCTGGTCGTACTGCCCGATAAATGAAACCTTGTTGAAATAATTTATCTAATTCAGCATAAGAAAAATGGTGACGCTTTTTTTCAAAATAATCAAAATTTGTACTATGGCCGAAACGCAGGCCATTACTTAAAGCGTTTTTCATCGGGTAAAAGTAATTGCCATATGTCAGCGATACGGTACCACCGGTAATATCGACAATTTTAGCAACCCGATAGTTGTTTTGTGGACGCATATCTCCTGCTACTTTTCGATAATCGATATAATAAAAGTCGTTAACTTTCGGGGCATCGATATAAGCTTGGCTCTGACGATGTTTTTGTTGTTCTTCAGAAAAGTAATAACTCAGCAATAGGATGATGATAATGCTACCGGTAAACGTGCTAAGCAAGCGTAGCTTGTTGAAAAATGCTAAGCCGAGATCAGAAAAAATTAGCTTTCGATCTGCTGCGCTATTCGCAAGGTGCTGACACTGTAAACATTGTACTCGTGTATCACGCTTTACCGGAAAAATAGGCAAGTATTCAAAAAAATAAAAAGCATAAGTGATCACTGAATTAACACGATGCTGTTGGCTACCACAACAAGGACACAGTAATTTGTCTGTGATGCCTAAACTCATTGTCGACTCGCGATAATCCATTACCTAAACCTATTCTTAATTAATACTTTTTCAAGACTGCTATTTTTATAGCATTGGTTTATAAAACAGACAAGTACTTTCTACTAATAACTTCGTAGTTTGCTAATCTAATACCGACATCTCAGGTTATTAAAACTAACGCCTAAGTTAGTAGAGATATCTGGCTTTAGGTGTGTTCATATCAATAATCGTCTGTTATTTTAAGCTAATATGCCATTACTAGGTTATGGCTGAGCAAGCTTTTTGAATCATCAAGAAAAAATTAAATGGGGAGATATCAACAATGGTGAATATGTTAATTACCTATCAACTTAATGATGGTGATGTTATTGAAATTAATCATCCAGAAGAGTTTGAGTTTAAAGATCTAGATGGCAATAGTTTAGGCAACGCTGAGATTATAAAACGTCATAATAATGATTTAATATTAGCTGAAGCGGCATTTGTAATCTCTGCCGAACATGAGAATATTACCATACCAAGTGATGCTGCCTTCATGGCATCAGCAGGCGAAAAGCAACCGTTTGACTTTAATGGTCTGGTAAAAATCTGCGGATTTTCTTCTATTAAATATAAGTTTGATAGGCAAGGCGATGAGAGCTTGGACTGGGTTGTTGCTTATCCTAAGTAATGTCTATATCAGTGAATAAATCTCAAAGTTGATTAGCGTCAATCAAGCTCAATAATTCAAGTAGACTAACAATAAAAAATTGAATAGTTAAAATTTACTTTAAACATAAGCGCTACATCTCTAATTATTTACCATGTTTAGCGTAATTATTGCTTGAAAGGCGAGTTATTGGTGATATTTTGATTATCAAGTCATACTTTTTATGAATAATTATAATTTTTATTCTATATTAGAGGCGAAAACCTAAACTTGAGACAAAATCACACCTTTAGGCTTCGGCAAAATAAATAAAAATTAAATAGAGTAAAAAGCGCGCCTTTAAGCCCACTTTAGAACTCGGCAAATAAATCAGGGATATAATATGAATACAGAAGAAGTTATTAGTCAAATCACAAGTATGGCATTACTTTACGGTCCAAAATTGATTGGTGCGATACTGGTATGGATCATTGGTGGCTGGGTAATAAATGTTATCGGGCGAGTAGTAAATACTGGCTTAGATAAAAGCGGAACCGATCCATCGTTAAAGCCTTTCCTCTCAGGCATTGTTAACGGCCTGCTAAAGGTTATGTTGGTTATTACGGTGCTTGGTATGTTAGGCATCGAAATGACTTCGTTTATTGCTATCATCGGTGCGGTTGGTTTAGCCGTAGGTATGGCAATGTCAGGTACTTTGCAAAATTTTGCTGGCGGCGTGATGATTCTTGTGTTCAAACCGTTCAAAGTCGGTGATGTTATAGAAGCACAAGGTTATGTTGGCAGCGTGTCTCAGATACAAATTTTCAATACTATTATGAAAACGCCAGACAATAAAACTATCATCATTCCAAATGGTGGGTTATCAACGTCATCAATGATCAATTACTCAACTGAGCCTAAAAGACGTGTTGATTGGACTATCGGTGTTGCTTACGGTGATGACTTGGATAAAGCCCGTGAAGTGATCAAACGATTATGTGATGCAGACGATCGTATTTTAAAAGATCCTGAAGTATTTATTGCTGTTTCAGCGTTGGCAGACAGTTCAGTTAACTTTGCGGTTAGAGCTTGGGTAAATGCCCCGGACTATTGGGCTGTTTACTTTGCGATGAATGAGAACGTATATAAAACATTCTCACAGGAGGGATTAAACATTCCTTTCCCACAAATGGATGTTCATTTACATAAAGACGCATAAATTATGCTCAATGGCGTTAAGCAAAACGCTATTGGTACTAGATGAATTTAACTATGCCATTAGCAAGTAGCAGATACGTCTTGCCGTTAACTCTTATGACGATACGTTTAGCATAGTAAACATGTGTACTTAAACTTAAAAAGAGCTAGCCAATTAACTTGGTTAGCTCTTTTTTATTGTTTCGTTGGGGCGGTTTTATATCGTTAAATGCCAGCCGTTAAAACATTGTCGGTTAAGCATTGGCCACTAGATATTGGCCGGCAAATGCAAAAAGCAACCTTTACCTGCGAACGTTAGCTGATAGCTAGGTTCATTATTGTTGGCGTTTGGCGCTACTTTTTCTAACATGCCTTTCTCAATTAAGAAGTCTAACATGCTGGTCGAAAGCTCACCCAATTTAGCTTTTGCGGTGATTTCCATTTTCGTGGCTACGCCCTTACATGAATACATAGCTTTTATTATTTTAGCTTCGGCTTCCGATAATTTTGGCATACGACCGGTGTAGGTTGGATATTGATGTAACGGAAATTTACCGCGAATAGTTTTATAAGACGCTTGTATCGCTTTAATATCATCTTCTTTATTTTCGGTGAGTTTGAAGGTATGAAAAACCCCTGAACAACGGCATAAAAAAGGCCAGAAGCTTAAGCCGCTGGCCTTTCATTAAAAATTGTTAACATATTCTTAGATGAGACAGAATATGTTAAATGTGATTAACGCATGGTTGGTTCAAGCTTTAAAAACTTATCTGTAATTACTAATGACTTTTTAGTTACTGACGTTTTTACTGTGCTAGCCACTGCTGTAATTGGTGCTGAGCTCACTTTATATACAGATCTATTGTCATAGTAAATAGTATCATCTCCCCAATCTAGATTAGAAAATTTAAAGTCATGCTTATGAAATAGGTCAAATTTATTGCTTGATTGACCTATTAGTTGCCAAGTTCGCTCATGGTATAATACGCAATCGTCAGCATTAGCAATTCTACAGTCTGGACTATAGTTACCACCAGCTGTTCTTGTACGAGTAATAGTTACTTTGCCGTCAGTGTTAACGTGCCAACGACCGTACATGGTATAAATCTCATCTTCAGTTATTATGCCGTCACTATTACTGTCACTTGATGATTTTGTATCTGCATCACCGTTTTCGCTTAACTCAAACCAAAAATGGGATAATGGATCGTCACTGAATGTTGCATTGTCATAGCTGTAAATTCCTGCAACAGTAGCAGAGTCAAATGACATGGGGTTATCCACGATATTTCCCCAGCCTATATGGTCACCATTATGCTCACCAAAGCTTTCTGTTAATGCACTGTTACCATCGAATTCCATAGCATATACATTAGCGCCGGTATTTGACGATAACTGATAAAAGCGAGCAACATACTCGTCATTTGTGGAATCATTAGCCACACTAAATTCTAAAGCTCCGTTATTGATCGCCCAAGTAAAGTCAAAATTACTGACGGTCGCATGCCCAGTACCATCAGTATTTAATATGAATTCATCTGCATCTATATCGGTAATATCATCATTGCTATCGATATAAGGCAAATAGGCTATACCTGCGCCGGTGTGACTAATATCGATGATTGCGGTATTTTTAGTTGCATTAGATGTAGTGGTGAAGTTTTGTCTATAATCAGCTAGCTCACCATTAGGATAGTGAACGAGTTGGTAAGATTTGGATAACAGAACATCGCTTCGCTCACCTGTTGATAAACGGGTAAAGGTATAAGTTTCATCGATAAAGTGCACCTCTACTTGTAGCCCAATATTATTTATCTCATGATTTTCAAAGCTTATTTTTGGAGCATTATTGTCATTTAAAGTTGCAGTAATAACCCCTTCAGATTCTGTCCAAGTGTAACCTAGTCCATCGTGGCTACCTGTATTGTTATTATTGAAGCGATATGTATCCCCTGTACAAAGTGAACAGTTGGGGGTGAAATAATAGGTATTTGGTACTTGCCAGCTAGAACTCATATCAAATAGATTTTCATCTTGGTACATTTCTTCTTGGGCATCATCGAACTCAACTGTACTTTGTACTCCTTGAACATATGCTTGAGTTGCTGCAGTGTTTTCAACGAGTGCTAAAGTGTCAGTAATGCCGCTTGGTAATGCAAGATCAGGGTTATCATTAGCTTTATCAATAGCGACTTTGATTGCTGTTGCTAGTGTAATTACTTCATCGTAATTTAATGATTCAGATAGAGTCGCTAATTGTTCGTCACTAGTAATGGCATCACCATTATTTGCTAATTTAGCTAAAGCATATTTTGCGGTGGTGATATTAGTAACGTTTACTGAGAAACCCTCATCTTCGGTAAGTACATTATCTTCCCCTGCGAGTTCACTTAATTCTCCAGCAGTGCCAAGCAAAGAAATCAATCCTGCCATATGTTGGTCTGCAACACCTTTTGCTTCGATAGAAATAAAGGCTTCTGCTTCAGAGTCATCTAGTAATAACTCTACCGTATACTCACCGCTATCATTAGCTGTTGCATCAACAGTGATATCGCGACCAGCAACATTAACAGAAATTTGAGCATTAGCGATAGGTGAGTCGGTAGCTAGTCCTGATATTGTTAACGGAATAGTCAGCTGATTAACATTGACATTGCTTGTTGCTGTTGCAGTATCTCCATCAGTATCGGTTACCGTCAAAGCAAGTTCGATAATAGCGTCTTCACTGATTTCAGGCGCTGAAAATGATATTTCTGCTGTATTAGCATCGCCTAAATCAACATTAGGTCCACTGTTTACTTGCCAATTGTAGCTAGCAATGGTGTCACCCATACCATTAACTTGTGCAGCGAGAGTAACGTTTGCTTTTTCATCTACATTAACATCGGTAAGTTCGACTGTAGGAGATACGTTATTAATAACTATATTAGCTGTTGCCGTGCTAGAAGCGCCATCATTGTCTGTTGCAATAACACTTAACGTAACGGTATCGCCATCTGCGGTAACACTCGGCGCGATAAAAGAAATGGTGTTAGATGCACTTCCGCTAAGCTCTAGTGTATGGCCACTTGTTACCTGCCATTGATAACCACTGATTGAACCGTCAGAATCTGTCGCTGACGCGCTAACAGAGATAGCAGTGTTTTCATTAGTTTCGGCATTTGCAACAGTTAACGTTGGTGCTGAATTTTCTAGCTCAGGCACAGGCTTAGAGCTACTACTACTACCACCACAACCAGCTAAGATAATGGCGCTGGTTAGAAGTGAGTATTTAAATATGTTAGTTGAATTCATAATTTTCCTTTTTGCTACCGATAATTGATTAGATTTTTGAAGTAATTGACATAGAGGGAGGACTGAGAATCTTTTCATCGATTATCATCCCTGAAATTTAACTATGTTTGATATAAAAAATCTAAACTCCATTTTACATCGCATTATAGGCGCAGAAAATTATATGTAAATAAATTGTTAAGGTGGTTTAGTTGTTAATATAATTGGTTTTTAAGGATAACAGGTGTGAAAGGTGGCACAGAAAAGCTTTTTAATGGCGACTGTCGTGCGATTCGAACATGCGAAATATCCTATAGGAGAGGCCGCTCGATTCAGCTGGCGAGAATAAGCCATATATGATGGTTATGTAAATCTTAAAGGGAAAAATTTCTTAAAAATCATTTATGTAATGCAAAAGTACTTTATAAAACATAAAGACTCTTATTGTTTATGGTTTCCATGGTGGCTATCGTTAATAAAAATATTTACTGAGTAGGCGTACTAGGGGACAGAATACTGTATTCGTGCTTAAATATAACCCCTGTATAGCTGCCTACTCAAGGCTTGAGCTTACGTTGCGCCTATGCCATCGAACCCGACGATACATTGGTAATAAAGCTTCCAATGCAGTGCTGATCAACCTTTAACGCTTTGCTATAGAATAAATTTGCTAGATATTGGCCGGCAAATGCAAAAAGCAACCTTTACCTGCGAACGTTAGTTGATAGCTAGGTTCATTATTGTTAGCGTTTGGCGCTACTTTTTCTAACATGCCTTTCTCAATTAAGAAGTCTAGCATGCTGGTTGAAAGCTCTCCTAATTTAGCTTTTGCGGTGATTTCCATTTTCGTGGCTACGCCCTTACATGAATACATAGCTTTTATTATTTTAGCTTCGGCTTCCGATAATTTTGGCATACGACCGGTGTAGGTTGGATATTGATGTAACGGAAATTTACCGCGAATAGTTTTATAAGACGCTTGTATCGCTTTAATATCATCTTCTTTATTTTCGGTGAGTTTGAAGGTATGAAAAACCCCTGATTCTTTACTGAGGTAATCGACTTTCGCTAAAAAAATTGGTAAACCACAACCTTGGGCAACATGATAAAAGCCGGTTTTCCATTTAGGTACGGCACCACGAGTGCCTTCTGGCGTAAATAAGAAAAACACCCGTTGTAATTTTTGGCTATCGATAAAGTCTTTTATTTGTTGAACTTGCCCAACACCTTGTTCTGAACGGTCAATCGGAATAGCGCCAAGATACATCAGCCAAGTGCCTAATACCGGTACTCGGCAAATACTGTCTTTAATAGAGAAATATATTTTCACGTCCTGTTGTATAGCAGCACCAAGCGCGTAAAAGAAATCCCAATTCGAGGTGTGCGGCGCAGCAATAGCAACACCAGCGCCTTCAGGTGCATCTTTGCAAAGCTTCCAGCCAGCAACTTTAAACCAAAGTGTAAAAAGAAATTTTAAGAAATATTTAGTGAAAACACCGTCAAAGATGGTTTTATCACGAATGGTGAGTGATTTTTTGGCCATGATAATAGAGATTGTAGTTACGTTGAATATAACTAATATTCTAGCATGTACGCGGCAATAAACATTGATATAGCGTAAAATTTTTTGTCGCTAAATTTTATTCATGTTAGGTATGGTTGCTTGCACGAAGCTAAGGCATTTTATGTGTGACCACTACCTATAAAATAATTGGCTTGGGTATAGCTAGGTAAGCATCAATAATATGTTGCACGTCATCGGCTTTATTTTGTCGCGATGTTTGCAAATAGCCTTGTTGAATACGTTGGTAATGGTTTAGGGTTTTACGTAAATATTTAGCTGAAATTGCACTTTGCTTATCAGTAGTTGATTGCCAGATTTTATCGCCAACAGCGCTGATTTTATTGTTTTTATCACCTAGCTCTTCGCCTGATATTTCACTTAAAGATGAGACTAATAGTATTTCATAGAAACGTTGATTTTCTTCAATCAGTACTTCATCTATTAAGCTAAAATTTAGTGCAATTAATTTTTGACGTAAGGCAAATTGGTGATGCACAGGGCAGAGTAAAAAATCAATATTGAGGTTTTTGTGTTGCTGATTAATCGCGCTAATAAACTGCATCATTAAGTCACCACCGACACCTGCAATGATAACAAGGTGTTTACCTTGATATTGCGTTAATGGCAGTTTTGCCACATCTAAACAGTGGGCTTTCCACTTTGAGTCGGGGTAAAAACGTTCAAGTTTTTGCTGCACTTTGCCCATAAGGTCGGGAACAATATCTACAAAATGAATAATGCTGCTTGCCTGACCGGATTGTTGACGCGAAATTTGCCGAGAGAGTAATGCAAAGCCCAGCAAGCCATGATCACAACAACAATCCCAAATATGTTGGTATGGCAATGTCGCCATTGCTTCAATTTGCTGTAAGCGTTTACTGATTTTCAAAATAGCTCTCAAGTAAGGGGTGATTTTAGATAAAGAGGCTTTATCGTATAGACTTTATAACTTAGTTGAAAAGGCCTTTCTGGTAGGCGTCTGCTACTTTATCGAGTATCTCTTTATCGGTTAGATTGAGTTTGTGACGTTTACTAAAACCAAAAAAAGTCGTGTTATTTCTAACTTCTTCAAGCGCAATAGGAGACACCTTTAACTTTTTGTTATTGATTTCTTGATAATGAATTTCTAATAGTGCGGGGCTTATCATTATCAAGTCGATGCGGTCTTTAAGTAATAGAGAAAAGCCAATACGGTCATTTTGCACTGAAATTTTATCTAAAGTGTCATCATTATCAAATCGAGGGAAATATGCTGAGCCTCGTGAAACGCCGATGATCTTTCCTTTAAAATCATTATAAGTGTTAATAACGATACCTTCTCTAGAAATAACTTTCATCAAATCGGCAGGCTTAAATGGTGCGTAAAATGCAAATTCTCTTCTTTGTGCTGTTTTATTAAGTCCAGCAATCACATCAACGTCACCTTTTTTCAACATTGCAACACATCTTGCAAAGTTGGGAGACTGCACAAACGTTAATTCTTTGTCTAACACCTCAGCAAGTACTTCAAGTGCTGAAATATGAGTTCCATACGGCTTAGTTGCTAAGTATTGATAAGGAGGGTGATCGTCAATACAGGCAACCAGGGCTTTACTTTGCGCTTGTGTAAATGACGCCCAAAACAGGCTCAGCAAAAGTAAAATAACCTTTTTCATAGTTTAGCCGCCAAAATATTTCACCATACAAAATGGCAAGTTTACATCATATTATGGCTTTTATGTACAAATGATGGTCACAGTTATCAGGAATTCTTGAACGAGTAGGCTATTGCCTTCATTTATTGCACTGAAAGTTTCGGCGCTAAAAAGCATCGTAGATTATGGTTTAGTTGATCACTCTTCATCAAGAATAACCACTCTAATGATGGTGATCATTTTTTTCGGCACTGTGGTGTAACCTAACTCTTCGCTATAACCGACTTCTACTTGTGCGATAGCTTCAAGTATTTCATAGCCTTCGATCACTTCACCAAAAACCGCATAGCCCCATGAACTTCCAGGGTCTAAATTGCTATTGTCATTGAGGTTAATAAAGAATTGGTTAGTGGCTGAATGGGCATCATTCAATTGCTTTGCCATGGCAATCGTACCCTCTTTATTTTTTAGGCCATTGCCAGACTCATTAAAAATAGGCTCGTCGGGTTCAACGTCAGTGTAGTTAGTCATAAAGCCACCGCCTTGAATGAGATAGCCTTCTTCTACACGGTGGATTAAGGTTTTGTCATATTGTCCTCGGGTAACGTATCCCAAGAAATTATTCACGGTAATTTTGGCTCGGTATCTGTCAAGTTCAATAATGATATTACCCATAGTGGTTTCTATTCGTACTTTTGGCGATAGGTTACTTGGTTGAATATACTGTCCTTTGGTATTGGCTGCGAACAATTGAAACGATATCAATATGCTAAGAATAAGGGGGAGGAATCTGCTCACGTCAGTACCTTTTTTAGAATGTGATAAAAAGTGCGATAGAAAATATTATTTATTTTAACAGTTATTTCCTTTATTTATCAAAAGTAATCAAATGCAATACAAAGTAATTAAAACAGAGCTAACGATTAGTCTCACGGCGAAATATCCTTAATGACGCCTACGCCGTTATTTTATGATAAGTACGCTTTAAAGCTATAGTAGTTAAGCAAACGCCAAACGATATATATAGATAAAAATGTAAACTGCTGTTGAGATCAGTTCTACGCTTATTGCGCGGAGCTTGTCCAAGGGTAAAATTAGCCATTGTTTAAAGTTGCTTGCTTGTTTATATTAGTTGCTGTTTTGTAAGCATAATTTCAGGGATATAATGACGGTATTAAGCCAAGAGGCACCAAGCCAAAAAGCAACAAGCCAAGCGCCACAAAGCCTAATGCATGGCTTTGACCTGCAGCCAGGTAAAGTTGTCGATGTAGAAATTAGTCACCCGACTAAAGTGCGCATTAAGGTGCCGTTAATCGGCTATGAAATGGGTAAATATATTATTTTGAAATACCCTGTTTCAGCCAGGCCCAGTGACTATAAAGATGTCCTGGTTGAAGGTAATGTGGTCATTGCTCGTTATATTCTAGAAGGGGAACGCGGTGAATGTTTTGCTTTTCGCTCGACAATAAAACACATAACCAAATATCCTGAAAACTTTATTATACTCAATTATCCCAATAAAATTGAAAGTCGCCAGTTACGACTACAACAACGAATAGTAACGCATTTACCGGCCAGCATCATGGTAGATTCAGAAGCTGGCGATCAAAAAAGTGTTCGTTTAAATGGTATTATTGCTGATATATCAACCAAAGGTTGTGGTTTTGCCTTTAAAGCCGATAATACTAAAATTACGGTGAATAAACGTAATATATTTGTGTGTATTCATCACCCTACATTGGGTGAGGTTAAAATTTCTGCCAGTGTATGTAATAGTAGAAATGAACAAGGAAAGGTCAGTGTCGGTATAAAGTTTTTTGATGATGATAAACAAGTGAGTAGTCTGCTTGAACACTTGTTTATTGATCAAAATATGTTGTAAAAATGTGAATGTAATGAGCTGTTATCGCAACTCAAATTCATCAGCATCTAAAAATGCCTGAAAACCCTCTTTGAACTTAGCAAGCGCGCTAAAGTCGAGTTGCGTGGTAATGATTTGTTGTTGATTATCTGTGGCGGTAATAATGTTTTCGCCGGTAAAGTCAATCACGGTTGTGCCACCAGAATGAGCGGTATCGTTACCGTCAGCACCAATGCGATTAACCCCAACGACAAAACTTTGATTTTCCATTGCTCTTGCTTTTAATAAGGTATCCCAAATATGACGTCGTGCAGCGGGCCAATTAGCAACATTCACCATCAAGTCATAGTCTTGACGATTTCGGGACCAGACCGGAAAACGTAAATCATAGCAAACTAGCGGCAGTATTTTTATGCCGTTAATGGTTATTATTTTTCTGCTCTGGCCTTGTTCAACATGGTCTTGCTCGTTACCCAAACGGAATAAATGACGTTTGTCGTAATGTTCAACACTACCATCGGCGAACACCCAGTAAAAACGATTCACCTTTTTATTATTTTGACTAACTAAAACACTGCCAGCGACCACACAGTTATACTGTTGTGCTATTTTTTTTAACCAAATTAGGGCGGTACCACCATTTTCAGGCTCTTGTACATCTTGCCTATTAATACAAAAACCGGTTGAAAATGTTTCCGGTAAGAGTAATAAGTCAACTCCGCTATTGGTATTAAAGTAATCTGAAAGTAGTTCTTCTAAGTGCTTAAAGTTAGTTTGTTGATCTAACCACTGAATGTCGTATTGCACGGCTGCTATGGTTAAAGTTGACATAATAAATCCGCCGCTTTCAGTAAAGTATCGTCATTTTTAGCAAAGCAAAGTCGGATCACTTTATTATTTTTGTGATATTGCTGCCTTTGCTCAGCAGAGTACAGAGGGCTAAGTGGAATGGCTGCAACGCCAACTTCTTTGATTAGCCAATGACAAAAATCTCGGTCATTTAGTTCAGATATGGCAGAGTAATCTAATAATAAAAAGTAAGTACCTTTTGAGGGCAGTAAGGTAAAACGTGAGCCTTTCAAAGCATTAACCAATACATCTCTTTTCTCTTGATAGAAACTTGCTAACGCAGTGATGTGCTCGGGTTGTTGTTTTAACATTTGCGTAATGGCGATTTGAGCGGGGGTAAATGAGCAAAAGGTCACGTATTGATGAATCTTTCTAAATTCGGTCATCAGTTCATTAGGCGCAGCACAATAGCCCATTTTCCAGCCAGTACAATGAAAGGTTTTGCCAAAGCTAGAAACCACAAAACTCCGGTTAAATAATTCAGGATAACGTAATACGCTTTCATGGCGTAAACCGTCAAAGGTCATGTGCTCGTAAACTTCGTCGCTGATGACATATAAGTCATATTTTTCAACCAAACCTTGTAAGGTATGAAGGTCAGATTCACTTAATATTGAACCGGTTGGATTGTGCGGGCTGTTAACTATAATGGCACGGGTTTTTGCATTAATGCTTTGCTCTACTTGCAGCCAGTTTATCGTATAATTTGGAGCATTAAGGGTGATGTGACGGCATGTACCACCGGCAAGTTCAACAGCTGGCTCGTAGGAGTCATAAGCGGGATCAAAAATAATCACTTCATCATTTGGCCGCACAAGTGCTTGTATCGCAACCCATAAAGCTTCTGTTGCACCCGAGGTAATAGTGACGTTGTTTAAGCCATTAAGCTTTTGTTCATCGGCTAAATGGCTTTGATATTGTCTGTGGATCATTTCGGCAATTTGCATTAGGAGTTCAGGTAAACCATTTGACGGAGAATACTGATTTTTCCCTTCACTGATCGCTTGATTAATTTTATCTTTTAGAAAAGCAGGCGTATCAAATTCTGGGAAGCCTTGTGAAAGATTAATCGCCTGATGTTGATTTGCCATCATCGACATTTCAGTGAATATACTGGTTTCTATATTGGGCATTTTACTAGTAAAAGAAGATGACACAAAAACTCGCTTAATTTTATATTTATTGTTCGAACTCAGCAGGCCTTCATTTAAAGGCCTGTGAACAGATAATTCGAATGTTAAGGTGAACGGCTGATGAGTGCAATTATTAATAGCAGAAAAACTGCCGTTGTTCTGCTAGCAAAACATACATAAGCTAAATTTGGCTTAACTTAGTTAGTCAGCTTGCTTGATGACTATGCGCTGCGGCAGAATTAGTGTTACTCAGCACTAATTTAACAGTACTGAAAACTTCTTTATTGGGATAACCGTCAGCAATCAATTGATGTTTTAACTGAAATAAGCGAATAGCTTGTCGACTTTTAGGTCCCCAGATACCGTCGGGTTCTCCGGTTTCAAAACCTAATGCGTTTAGTTGTCTTTGGAGGCTTTTCATTTTGGCGACACTATAAGGTTGCACATTTTCTTTGCCGCCTGATAAAAACTCGATGCCTTTTGCGCCGACTAACTTATTCGCCAAGGTACCAACCGATAGCGCATAGCTCTTTGATAAATTCCAGGTCATGATGACGTTAAAGTTTGGATAGAGTAAAAATGCTGGCCCTTTATGACCTGAAGGTAGGTAAAGTTCGGCCTGAATATCATAAGTAGGCAATGCTTGCTTGTTAGTTTGTTGAACACCTAATTGCTGAAAATAATTAAGTGGGTAGTACTTATCAAAAGCGACTTTATCAAAGGCGAAGTTTTCAGGGAGTTTAACTTCTCTACCCCAGCGTTCTTTGCTTTGCCAGCCAATTTGATTTAAATAATTAGCGGCTGTCGTTAATGCGTCAACTTCGCTTTGCCAAATATCAACTTTGCCATCATTGTCACCATCAACGGCATATTTTAACAATGCCGTTGGCATAAATTGCATATGGCCCATTGCACCGGCCCAAGAGCCTTGTAGTTGTTCAACAGACACTTGTTCGCTTTCAATTAAGCTGAATAAATTGAGTAATTCGAGGGTAAAAAACTCGCTACGGCGTTGGTCACAGGCGAGGGTGGCAAGGGAATTAAGTACCGACATTTTGCCTTTATGCTTACCAAATACGGTTTCTAAACCCCAAAACGACACTAAGTATTGACGAGGAATGTCGTATTCGGCTTCTAACTTGTCAAAGAGCGCTTTGTGCTGGATTAACTTTTCTTTACCTACGCGAACATGATAAGCGGTAACTCTGGCTTTAATGTATTGTTCAAAGGTTTGGGTAAACTCTGGTTGTTTTTTATCTAGGGCAATCACGCGCTTTATTGGCGAAATATTGTTAATAACGGTTTCGGTGATATAAGGTGAAAACCCTGCACTTTGTGCACGTTTAGCGAGGTTTTTTTTGCATTGAAGAAAATTTTCATCAGCAATGGTGGCATGAGAAAATAGCGGCAATAATGCTGCTATGAGAATTAACTTTCGAAAATTAAAACGGCAAACGGTTTTTTTTAAAAGCAGGTTTGATGAGTTCATTAATGAACATTCCTCGGTGAAATGGTAAAAAGTAACATGAAACAAATAATAAAAGATAACTCGTCATACCTTCGCTAAATTTTATCAAGATAACAATCATTTTTTGCCACGTGGTCATGGTTCATCGAGGCTGAAGTTAAAAAGTATTGTTACTTACTCACCATTCGCCTAATACGTAAACATCAGTCGGTTATTTAATGCATGCTTAAAATAGGTATTTTCATGGCTTCCCTTCTTAATATGTTTTTTGCGCTTTCAGGCGAAACTTCATAAAATTCATTAACATATTTTTGAGCATTGAAGTGCTTTCTGAGCTTTTTTTTGACCTGACATGGATTTTCGCATGCCATAGAGAAAAATAAAGCATACTGACCAGGACCTTCTGCGGATAAGGATTTTGCATATTCTTCGCTGTCACTTGGCGTGCAGCCAATTCTTATCACGTTTGAAAAAATAGAATGAGTCATTATGTAAACGTTGCCAAAAGGGGCATGGTCAACGGGTAGGTTTTCTTGTGATTTTTTTATCTGCATAAGTAGGTGCTCTTTGATAAATAATACGTTGAAATTTATTGGTTTTATAATTATGAACCCCATGGTAATAACATGATTTTATTCCTTGTTAGGTTTGCATATATTGACTTGGCGCTATGTTTTATGTGCGAGCTTACAATTCGGATGATGACTTGATATGGATCAATGCTTAATAATGAAAGTGTTGTTCGGTACGCGATATTTACCTGTTGTTTGCCATTAATTAGCGCTAACTTTTGCCGCAGGCAGGCAAGGAAAAAACTCAATAATGCTAACGAGGATAAAGCATCATTAGTAAGATTATCGCGGTTAAAAAAAGGAAATGGCATAATTCTGCATTTTTACCTAGTTTGAGGGTATAATGTTCCGTTCTCAATAATACTTGTGTTATTAAAACCTTAGACCTAGCAATAACGGTGCTTATAAAACCGTTAACAATACCAGACAAGGAAAAGCCCTGAGTAGTATGGCATGAAGATATTAGAAAAAGATTATCAGATTAACAGTGTCCGTAAGGCAATTGACGCAGGAGGGAACTCCATTATTGCACTTCCTACGGGCGGCGGTAAAAGCATCTGTATACTTAAATTATGCCAAGCAATGTCTGACAAAAAAGTCGTGGTGAGCCTGCGTAATGCGGCATTGGTGCCACAGTTATTGCACACGCTTACGGTCAATGGTTTATCGGTGAGTGTGGTTAAGTCAGGCTATAAATATGTCGCTGGCGGTGATGTTACCTTAGTGATGGAACAGTCATTTAATCGCAGAAAGCACTTAAATATAAACTGTGATGTATTGCTACGTGATGAATATCACGTTGGTTGTATGGGCGGTGTTTATATCGATATGCGTGAAGAGTTGTCGCCTGATTTAGTTATCGGCCTGACGGCGACCCCAATTGATCGATTGGGCGTTTATATTGATCCGTCGATGATCTTGATTGAAGAGACCACCACGAGGTTGTTGATTGAATCTGGCGAGCTAGCCAAACCTGTTTACAAAGTACCCAGCTTATCGCAAGAGATAGATTACAGCGCGGTTAAAATGTATCGGGGTGACTTTAGTGTTTCGGGCTTAGACCTGATATTGCTCGAACATTGTGCCTTAGTTGCTCAACAAACCGTTGAGGATGCGCTCTCTCAGGGCCGCAAAGTCATGTTATTTGCCAACTCTATCAAACACGTGGAAGCGTTATCTGATGCCTTTGACTTACTCGGCGTTAAACATGAACGCGTGCACTCACATCGCTCGATTAGTGATAACGATGAAAGCATACGTAGATACAAGTCGAACGAAGTTAGGCTGATCATTAATATGTCGATGTTAACCATTGGTTTTGATGATCCTGAGACTGATTGCGTTGTTTTAGCGCGACCAACGAAAATATTGCGCTTGTATTTGCAGATTATCGGCCGATGTTTACGTGCATTTAAAGGGAAAAAAGACGCCTTAATATTGGATTTAGCCCAATGCATTTCTACTCATGGTTTTGCTGAAGATCACCGCGACTTTACGCGTAAAACCGCTAAATCTGCGGCAATAATGTCGGAACGCCTAAGCGTAACGAATATCGGTCAGTTTGTTGATGGTGAGTTTACCTTTAACGACTCAATAGAGCGTAAAGTTATCAAGAAAAAACCAGCCCGCAAGCGCAATAAATCTCGACCTAAGTTAGTGGTGAGTAAAGAGCTTGTTGATAGAGCTGCCAGTAAACGCGCTGAGTCTTTACTTAGGCTTAATCCTAAAATGGAAAAACTGGTCAGTACTATCGAATTGGTTAATATTGTTTATGACCAACAAGATGAAAGTTACAAGATGCTAGATGAAGTCGGTATGGTTAAGTTAGTTGCATTAATCGGTTTTGCCTACAGCGATGATTTAGTGGAGAGCAGCACAACATTGGTGGAAGCGCTACATGATAAAAATAAGTCAATTAAGGGTTTATTACCTAAAATTAGCAACTTGATCACGAGCATCACCCGCAAAGACTTAGCATAACCAAGCCAGCCATTAGACAGTTGGACAGTTAATCGCCATATGCCTTATCCAGAGCTATTAGGTTAAGTATTACAAAATTTTATAAACTTGTAATACATTCCAACCAACGAATATGGCAATAGCGTAGCTTAGTAGGGTACCTAGCATCATATATTCAGTTAGCTTCATGTCTTTGTTGTTGGTTAGATCACCAAATCTAAAGATAGTTTTAGTCGCGACTAGAAAACCAATGCCGGCAAACTGTCCCATAAAGATAAATGAAATAGCTAAACAGCGTTCAATATAGCCAATCCAAGCGCCTGCTGACACCAAACCAATATGCTCATTTTTTTCTGTTGTAGGGTTTTCTGTAATCGCGCTAGCGTATTGAGTTAGGCTGTCAGTGTGCTTTTTTAACGCTAATGAAATAATTACCGATGCGGGCTTACAAACTAGCAAGTACGCCATCGCAATGATGATGTTTTTTGCACTTAAAATATTGACAAGAAAGGCTGCGACTTGCCCAATGGTAAAATTGGCAAGGTACGCCCAAATAATGCCAATGAGTACTATATGAATAGTCTGCGCTATTAAAAAATAGCGCAGACTATTGCGTCGGTAAGACTGCCAGTAATTAGTGCAAAAATGTGCGAATGATAGCAACACAACTGACATTATTGCTGGCAGTAGTGCAATCTCAGATAGTATTAAAATGCTTGTCGTTAGTAGCGTGTGTACTGCCACGTTTTTCCAAAGCCCGGGCGATTTTATATGATGCTTGTTTCTACATGTCACCCAATGAGTGGGATTGAGATAAAAGTCTGTGATGAAATGGCCAGTCAACAATAAGAGTAACAGTTCCATTAGCTGTTATCCCTGAGTAAGGTGATTTTTTGGTTGATGGTATTCATGTAATCCCGGACTAGAAAAGCGCCAATATTACCTAATCTATTACTGATGTTTTGCCGCGTTGTACCGGTAATTTCTGCTATTTTTTTATGCTCAGCAAAGTCGTTATCGATATATTTATACAATAACTGTGCTTGCGTTTTAGTCAGGCGGTTCAGTAAATGACTTAAAAATTGTGTTAAAAGCTGAAGTTCAGCATTCGTAGAATCTTGGGTAAAACATAATGACAACTCGCCTCGCTGAGACTTTTCCAAAGCTCTTCCCGACTCAATAAAAACTGGACCTGATGAGGTATTTGGTTTGTCATCGTAAATGTTATGAGGGCCATAGGCCAATGACAACGTGCATTGTATGGGCTTTGATGAAAAATTTGATAAATGTAGGGCAAGCTTAATTAATAAGGTACTTTTTAAGGCGTGAATAGGATCAGGGTACTGGATCTGAAATTCATCCCCTCGATACACTTCACCAATGGCTTGATATTTTTTATTTGCCGCTTGAAGCTGACTTTTAATACTATCTATAACATTGGTATATTTTTCGTTCGGCATCTTCGTAGAGTTGACGAGATCCCCCGTTAATACAGCAATCATATTAATTAACCCAATACGGTATTTGTATACAACTATATTTAATTGCATTTGCAAAGGCAACTATATTTAATTGCTTATCACTTTGCAACTGTATTCGGTTGCAACTGTATTCTATTGCTACTGGTGTTTTAATAGGTGAACAAGGTTTTAAGCACTAGCAACTTAGCTTTTTATGCCAGTAACTCAGTGAACATTATGATCTTAGCGTTAAAGTGATTAGCACAATACCGTGATCGGTGCTTTCGCCATCACGGTCAAAAATTGGATTAATTAAATGTCGATCGTAAGTATGATAAGCACTGACCTGATACAAACTGTCGTGGTAGCTGGCGTCAAATTCACATGACAATAAAATGTAATCGAGCACAGAGCTACCGGCACCAAAATAATGTGTTGGGGTGCGCTCAACTATTTTTTCTTGAACCGCTTCATCGGTATTTTCATCTACTTGATTTTCATCACCAGCATCTTTAATTTGTGCTGCTTGAAATAAATCCCAAGCATCGTTTAAGCAATATTTAGCGAGATAAGCATCGCGGTCAATAGCCGAAACAAAACGTAGGGTATTAGTGAGTAAATGGCTGAGTACACCATCAGCTAAGCTGTTGTTAAAATCGCCCATTAATACCATAGGATTATTGCTGGTTTCGCGCCGCGTTATCATTTCAATCATTAATAATGCCGCCTCACTGCCGCGCTGTATGGTTGAGCCCCAACCACCAGCCACTTGTGCTTTCAAACTTTCAATAATGGTTTTTTCTGCTGAGAAAGTGTTATTTATTTCATCCACTTCTATCATCGAACGTTTAGATTTAAAGTGCACGACATAGCAATCACAATTGCCAATATGAGGTACAGCAATGGTGGCTCTGAGTACTTGTCGACTAAAAGAAAATTCAGCCGTTAAACCTAAGGTTTCGGCAAGATCTGTATTGGGCTTTATCGCCAAAACTTCAACAATTGGGTAGCGAGACGCTATAGCAACAACCGGGCTGCGATAAATAAAATCATCAATGACTTGCGGTTGGTCAACCACAGAAAAATAATCATAACCTTGCTCAGCGACTAATGCTTTTAACGATTCAGGGCTGAAAACTTCTTGAAAGCCAATAATGTCAGGCTGGTGCGTTTGTAAATAATCAGCGATCCAACGTTGCTTTTTTTGCCACTGCTCAGCGCTATAAATGCGCTCGAAATCATAAAAAGCATTAGGTGGCTCAAGATAATTAAATAAGTTAAAAGTCGCAATTTTAAGTTGTGTATTTGCCTCTGATGCGGATAATGCTGCGGGCGGGATTAGCGGTTTGATTACTTTGTTAGCTTTATGGTTGATGATGGTAACTCTACTAAGCGATGTGGAGTCATTATAACTCAATGTTTGTAGCAATAAACATCTTAGCAATCAATAAAATAAATGGCAGCTAATTCCCCGTACGCGATAAATTAATTGTACAACCTAGCGCCTTGGCTTTAACCAGAGAAAATAGCATGCCGTCAGCAATACAACTGAGCAAAGAAGACCTTAGAACCACAAAACCAACCCGTGAAGAATACATAAATAAGCCAAAAATACCGCTGGTGTTGATTTTAGATAACGTCACTAATAGCTACAATATCGGTGCCTTTATTCGTTTGGCTGACGCATTCGCTATCGAAAAAATAATTGTTTGTGGTGAACTGACTATTTCTGATAAAAAACTACGTAAAGCCTCAAGAAATGAAGCGAAATGGGTTTGCGTTGAATATAGCGATAGCACCACATTAAGCATAAAAGCATTAAAAGATAAGGGCTATGCAATTTACGGTGTTGAACTTTGTCATGGATCAGTAGACTACAAATACATTAACTATCCATCACCTTGTGCATTAGTGCTAGGTAATGAACGAAAAGGCGTTAGTGAAGCAGCATTGCAATTAACACAGCAACAAATTCATATTTCTATGTATGGAATGGGAAACTCATTAAATGTGTCGACCGCTGGCGCTATTGTGCTCGCAGAATGTGCGAGCCAAATTCGCCAAGTCGTTAGTGCTAAATAATTAATAGCTAAATTTGTACTTGCAAGTACCCAAAGTCGCTTATTAAATGATTTATTCTTTTCACTCATGAATAATTATCGTTTTTGGATAAGTTAGCGGTTATTGAAACAAGTATGAGCAAGCGTTGAAAGAGCGTTCAGCCATTAATGAGTATGAATACTCGATATGCTGAACGCGATACCGGTTAGCGTTTTATAAGTTTTGCATACGCTTTTTTAATCTTTTTAATTCAATGGCATTTGAACGTACGGTAAGTTTAATGTGCTCATATTCATAGTCTTCTTTGGTTACGCTCATGCTGGCGCGAATTTCACCTATGATACCCTTCGCGGTATAGGGCACAATGATTTCATCTTCAATCATCTCTTCTTGTGCGGCATTAACGATATATTGATGTAGTTTACTGATATCAGCAGGATTGCGCGTTGAGGTCATCATGGCGTCAGGAAATTCAGCCATCAAGGCCTGCTGTTGTTCAGGCTCAAGTTGATCTGATTTATTTAACACCAACAATTTTTTACTATTTTCAACACCAACTTCCGCTAATACTTCATGAACAACATCAAGTTGCGTTCGAAACGAGGGATCAGCAGCGTCAACTACATATAACAGCAATGATGCGTCATGGGCTTCTGCTAAAGTTGAATGAAATGAAGCAACGAGGTCGTGCGGTAGTTTTTTAATAAAACCAACGGTATCAGACACTAATATTCTTGGTTGGGTCGTTGGGTACAATGCACGAACTGTGGTATCAAGGGTGGCAAAAAGCTTGTTTTCACCTTCTACATCACTGCCGGTAATTGCTCGCATCATTGACGATTTTCCAGCATTGGTGTAGCCCACTAACGCAACACAAAATAGTTCGGAGCGTTGTGTTCGACGTCCCTGCATTTCATCTTGAACACTAATTAACTCACGCTTTAATTCGGCTAATTGGTCACGTACTTTTCGACGGTTTAACTCCAGTGTGGTTTCACCTGCGCCTTTACCCATTTGACGTTCTTTATCACCACACGATGACTCACGAAGTCGTGGTGCAACATAATTAAGTCGCGCAATTTCAACTTGTAATTTCGCGGTTTTGGTACGAGCATGGCGACTAAATATTTCAATAATAATACCGGTGCGGTCAAATACTTCCACGCCTAATTGGTTTTCGACATTACGCAATTGCGATGGACTGAGGTCACAATCAAATACCACAACATCGGCACAACCAAAGGGCAGGTTTTCTGATGGTATATCTGCAGGTTTAACGGCCATTGCCGCTTCATCCGCTAACGCTTGAGCAGCAGGGTCTTCAACTTCGTCAATGTCTTCAACGTCACCTTTGTTGCCGGTGAGGTGGGCTATTTCAGCTAATTTTCCTAACCCCAGTACATTCACTCTTTTCGTTGAACTCAGTTTTTGCGATTGCGTACCAACCACTTTAAAACCTAAGGTTGTTACTAAACGAGCCAATTCAGCTAGCGACTCAGTGGCTTCATCACCTTTAAATTCAGGTGTGCAAATAGAGATAAGTAAGGCGTGATTAAGTGATGCTTTTGCAGTTAGTTGCATAATGGTTTTATCTTGTGCACCTGAGTGCAAACCTAGTGTTAACAAAGTAGCCTGATCCTACGCTGTTATCGACAAGCTTTATAGCACAATAGTCATAGATCGCTCCATTCGAGCAACTTAACTGTTGTTGTGCGTGTTGTTCGTATAGAATCCGCGCTATAATTTTTCCGATTTAATGCTTTATTAAATCGGAAATTAAATTTATGACAGCTTTCTAGAGCTGTCTATCCTGACAATCGCTTATTAAAAGAATATAAATGACTGATAAAACAATAGTAACGCACGACGGTAATTTTCATGCAGATGATGTATTTAGTATCGCGGCCCTTAAAAGTATTTTTCCTGACTTTAACTTGATACGCACACGCGATTTAGCTGTTATTGCTAAGGCTGATATTGTGATCGATGTTGGCGGTGAATATAACGCAGATGCGGGTCGTTTTGATCATCACCAACGTGGTGGGGCAGGCGCGCGCGAAAATGGTATTCCTTATTCGTCATTTGGTTTAATTTGGCAGAAATATGGCTTAGCGCTATGTCAAAATAATGAAGAAGTGGCTAATGCCGTTGATGACGGTTTAGTGTCGATTATTGATGCCATTGATTGTGGGCATGTTGAAGGCGTTGCACAAGGCATTAGCCTGAGCCAAACGATTTCAATGTTTAATCCAACATGGCAAGAAGATGGTGATTTTGATGCTTGTTTTAATGAAGCGGTTGACTTTGCTAGGCGTATTTTAGCGCGTTTTATTGCGTCTGCAGACGGTGGTATTAGTGCGAAAGTGATTGTTGCTAAGGCGATAGAAAATGCTGCAGACCCACGGGTAATTGTATTAGAGAAATACACACCGTGGAAAAGAACAGTACATGCGTTATCGACAGAAGCGTTATATATGGTTTATCCATCGCAATCAGGGCAATGGCGCATTCAAACGGTGCCGGTTGAGCCGGGGTCGTTTGAAGATAGAAAATCATTACCACAACCCTGGGCCGGTTTATCGGGTAAAGCTCTGCAAGCGGTAACCGGTATTGACGACGCAATGTTTTGTCATAATGGTTTATTTATTGCTGGTGCAGAAACATTTGCTAATACCATGAAAATGGCGGCTATCGCACTAGCAGAATAAACGTCCCATTAGCTTGTAGGTATTTAATCACGTTATAGTGAGTCAGATTCTAATAAAAAAGCACGAATAGCTATATTCGTGCTTTTTTGTTTGATTTATCCCTATCTACCCTTACTTTATTTTAAGTGCCTCTGCCATAGCTTGTTCGGCTACTTGCTCTAACCAAGTAAAGTCGATGGTTTGATGCGCCTCACAAATAAACCAAGGTTCACGCGAATCCGGTTCTAACATGACACCCTTGTCGATTAAGTTAAGCGCAAATTCGGTGTATAAATCACTGTTAGTTTTTTTCCAATCACGATAATTTTGCGGTACGCTGGCACCGAAATGCACACCAAACATGGCATTAGGACCGGCAAAACAATGCTCGATATCAAATTTGGTAAATACGCGAGACAGTAGCGCTTGAATTTCTTTGCCGACACGGTCAATTGTGGCTAGGGCATCAGTTTCTTTCAATAAGGTTAAGGTAGCTTTTGCTGCGCTTAAGGCCACCATATTAGCAGTATAAGTTCCGCCATGTGTTACGCCGTTTTTATCAAAAGATATTGCACTCATGACATCAGCACGGCCACCAAATGCGGCAACAGGGTATCCGTTACCCATAGCTTTAGCATAAGTGGTTAAGTCAGCATGTATGTTATATAACGCCTGCACACCACCTTTAGCAACGCGGAAGCCGGTTTTTACTTCGTCCATGATCAATAACGAACCGTTGCTGTCAGAGATGTCACGTAGCTTTTGCATGTATGCTTGTGTTGAAGCAATAGAGCCACAGTTGCCCATGATAGGTTCGATTAATATCGCTGCAATATCATCACCATGCTGTGCAAAAACAGCGTCAATAGCAGCAAAGTCATTTAAAGGTACACTGACTTGATGTTCGCGTGTGCTTTGTGGAATACCAGCACCAAAAGGGATGATTTCAGGTGAGTTTGTATCGCTGACTTCCCAGTTATCAACATCAGATTTCCACATGACTTCATCGTGCAAACCATGAAAACCACCTTCAACGACAACAATTTTATTACGCTTGGTATAACCACGAGCGGTGCGCACTGCGCCAATTACCGCTTCAGTACCTGAATTAGCAAAGCGCATTTTTTCGATGTTAGGACAAAGTGACTTAACCAATTCAACAACATCAGAATCAAGGCCTGTTGAGAAACCAGAAATGCTGCCAATATTAGTGATGGCATTGATTACTGCATTATCAACACGTTCATCACGGTAACCTAAAATGATAGGGCCGTAAGCTAAACGAAAATCAATGAATGTTTGATCGTCACAATCGGTAATAGTGCAACCCTTCATACTGCTCAAAAATACTGTGTTGTCTTCGCCCCAATAACGATAACTATCGGCAACGCCGAGGGGCATATTTTGATGGGCTCTTTTGAGCATGGCGGCACTATTAGGTTTATGTGTTTTGGTCATAATGTAGTCCAATCTAACTGATGTATTTTCAACAAGTGGTGTGAAATAACGATAATATTTTATGGTTGAGATAATACAGGTAACGTGCGAAGTCAGGAAGTGTTAGCAGCGATTATATAAATAAAAAAGCTCTTACACATATGATGTAAGAGCTTTTTGAAAGCGCCATTATTGAAAAATTAATAGACGTTAGTTGATGTTACATACCGAAGGTACGTGAAACTGAAAATACAACACGTGCATCGGCACTATCAATATTCATACTGGTGTCTTCAAGCGCTAAATTAAGATCAAAGCCTTTATAACTGGTCATGTATTCAAGGCGCACATGGTTGTATGCATCTCTTTCATTCCATGCCCATTTATTTTCATCGTTAGATGTAGAACGATCGAAACTTGCTCTAATATTGTGTCCTGGTGCAACTTCGAATGTATGAGCAACCATGGCAATATAATGACCAACATCAAGACCAAAATAATCCCAGCTGTACCAGAAATTTAATTCGGTATCGCCGACAGATGAATTATAAGCAAATTTGGCGTAAGCCTCGGGATAATTATAGCTATCTGAGACTGAGTCACCATGATAGGTATAATAAGCAATGCCTGTATCAAGACCAACTTTATCGTTTAGTTGAAAGAACTTTCCAACGTAAGCATCTAACTCTATATTGGTGTCGTCACCGCTACCAAAGTCAACATTAGACGCCCAAGCACCAGCATAAAAACCATCGCTTCCAGCGTAATCTAAACTGGCTTGCAGCGCAGGATCGTTTCCTGTTTGGCTGACACCGTTAAAGGTGTAATCAGAGGTTACATTAACTGTTGCTGATACTTCCGCTAATGCGCCTGAAGATACCGTTAATAAACAACTTGTTGCTAAAGCAATAATACTTTTTTTCATTACGTTAATACTCATTTAATTAAGTCACATGTTCTATTTTAGTAAAATCTATTTTATTTTCTTTTGGTGAGCTTTCTATTGACGCCACTGCTTTGAATTTGTTTAATAAAATATAACCAAAGCATGTGAAGAATAAGCCAATAACTACTGCTCCAACCCATTGAATTTGTAAGAAGTCTAGTTTAAATAGCAAGGTAAGCAAGCTTAATGCTGCAAGGTTACCTAAAAAGTATTTAATTTTTCCTACACGGGCAACACCGACATTCAAGTTATCGGTATATAAACGAATCAATGAATCGAGCGAATTAATGACAAAGGTGATACCCACAACCGCCATGGCAAGATTATAAAAACCTGTGGTTTCTATGCCGTTTAAATTGTAGTAATACAAGACGCTAAACCATATTGCAATTGGGATAGAGGGAAATACCATCATGGCAAGCAATACTTGATATGTGCGCAAACCACCGACAAAACGCGCGGTAAATTGGCCGATCATAATACTCCATGCAAACCACCAGTAAAGGTAGAACTCATGATAATCATTCATCGGTAAGACAAATTCATGGATATTACCAAAGTAACCACCGAGCAAAGCAAAGGTGCTAGCAAATTCACCAAGGCTTGAGTTTTCTCCCATAAACGCACCGCCCCACATTAAGGCAATTAGGGCGATAAAAAGCCAGGTGGTGGCTAAACTTAAAATACGGACATAGCGAATGTTAGTACTTGAATATACGGCGGTAGCAATAACCAGCAATACAATTAAGTAGAAACTACCAATAATAGATTCACCATCGCCAAGCTCTGGCAGATACCAAGGCAAGTTAGACAGTAATAAATAGGCGGTAAAGGCACAAGTACCGATGATCACGATGTTATTGATGAGTTTAACCAGTGGAAGCTCAAAAAAGCCTACACGTGGTTCAATCACACAAAAGTAAAAACAAGTGAGGAAGTAAAAACTCCAAATAAGAAAGGCCCAGAAACCAAATTCGATGGCTAATGGGTTCGTGAAGCCGTATTCCGGGCTTGTTGCTAAATCGGCATAACCGGCAAACTCAGTTAATGGGAACATAATCAGTCCCACGTCTAAGCCCGAGGTGAACAATATGGCGATAAAGGTGAAGGTTTTAACGGGCGTAACGCCAACACAGCGTACGTTTCCCCAACGATATAAAATAAATGCGATTGTGGCAAAGGTAAATAATATGCCGGCAGATAACCAAGCTGTCATGATTGTCTCCCTGGTGTACGTTTAATCAATATAAAGATAATTAACTCCTCTTTTTTCTTATAGTAGAGTATTCAGTAGCACCTAATAAGTCAGTCTGACATTAGGCTTCAAGTTTCAATTATCGCCGTCATACTGTAGTCGTTATAAAAACAAGATGACGGCGATAATTAAGCGCTGAAAGATTACTCGCGATTAATACAATGCTCTAAAATTTAGTTTGTGCTTCTTTTTGGTATTGCTGAACGTTGTTGCTGCTGCCAGTTAGGGTCAATGGTCACCTTGGCATTCAATGGCGCAAGTAATTCGCGACCACGAATAATATCGGCTGCACGCTCGGCAACCATGATTGTTGGTGCGTTTAGGTTACCGTTCGGAATGGTTGGGAATATTGATGAGTCAACAACGCGCAGACCATCAATACCGTGCACACGAGTTTGTGGGTCAACTACTGCCAGTTCATCTGTGCCCATTTTACATGAGCAGGAAGGATGGTAGGCGCTCTCAACAAATTCACGAACAAACGTGTCTATTTCTTCATCGCTTTGAATACTTGTACCAGGTTGAATTTCTTCACCGCGATATTCATCAAGTGCTGGTTGATTAATAATTTCTCGGGTTAAGCGTACACAAGCACGAAATCCTTCTCGGTCATCTTCATGTTCAAGGTAGTTAAACAAAATTTCTGGATGGGCTTTAGGATCGGCTGAAAGCGCTTTAATATGACCACGGCTTTTGGGCTTGTTATGGCCAATATGTACTTGAAAACCATGACCTGCAAACGCTTCTTTACCGTCGTAACGCATGGCTGCAGGTAAAAAGTGGTATTGAAGATCAGGCCATTCAACACTGACTTTAGAGCGGATAAAGCCACAAGATTCAAAGTGATTGGTTGCACCTAAGCCTTTTTTAGTTAAAATCCAACGAACACCAATTTTAAGTTTACTGAACCAATCTAATTTACCGTTAAGGGAAATGGGCTTTTTACATTTAAATTGGAAATAAAACTCGAGATGATCTTGTAAGTTCTGACCAACACCGGGTAAATCATGCTTAACGTCAATATTGGCTGCTGCAAGTACCGCTTTTGGACCTATACCTGAAAGTTGTAATAAGTGTGGAGAGCCAACCGGGCCGGCCGATAAAACCACTTCTTTATTAGCCTTAACATCAACAATTTTTCCTTTACGCTCATACCTAACCCCAACGGCTTTTTTTCCGTCGAGTAAGACCTTATGTACTAAGGCATGGGTGATCACGGTTAAGTTGTTACGCGCCATAGCAGGACGTAAATAAGCATTGGCTGTTGAGCTGCGTACGCCGTTTTTAACCGTCATGTGCATTGGCCCAAAGCCTTCTTGCTGTTCGCCATTGTAGTCTTTAGTTTCAAAATAACCGGCTTCAACACCGGCATTGATAAAGGCACGGTACAACGGATTTTTCATCTCGTTACCGTTGTTAACCCCTAGCGGACCCGATTTTGCGCGATATTCATTGGCACTAAATGCCCAATCTTCTGACTTTTTGAAATAAGGTAAACAATGGGCGTAATCCCACTCTTGAGCGCCATGCTGTTGCCATTCGTCAAAATCTTTTGCGTGTCCACGCACATAAACCATACCGTTAATTGATGAAGAGCCACCCAGCACTTTACCGCGCGGGCAATGCATTCGACGATTATTTAAAAATGGCTCAGGTTGCGTTTCAAATTGCCAAGCATACTTTTTGGTATTCATTGGAATAGACAGGGCCGTCGGCATTTGAATAAAAATACTTTTATCACTGCCACCGGTTTCAATCAGTAACACACTGTTATTGCTGTCTTCAGTCAAACGATTTGCGAGTACACAGCCAGCTGAGCCTGCACCGACAATAATATAATCAAATTTTTCGCTATTCATTTAAAACCTATGTTAATAATGTAGTACGTTGAATATTTAACTGTTGACGTTTAGAGAAAATAACTACTTGTTTAAAAAGGACTATCAAGTTTTTGTAAGCCTACATATACCGCTTTAATTTGCGTAAAATGATTCAGTGTAGAAAGACCATTTTCTCGACCGATACCTGACTGCTTGTAACCGCCAACTGGCATTTGTGCTGGCGATGCGCCGTAGCTGTTGATCCAGCAAATACCGGCTTGCATTTGATGAACAACACGATGGGCACGGGTAATATCTTGAGTAAACACGCCGGCTGCTAAGCCAAATTCTGTATTGTTAGCGCGGCTGATAACTTCATCTTCATCATCAAAGCTTAGTACACTCATAACAGGGCCGAAGATTTCTTCACGACAAATGGTCATTTCATCATGACAGTCACCAAAAATAGTGGGTGCGATAAAATAGCCATTGGGCGCATTGTCCGGTTGCAGCGCTTTGCCACCATGTAGCAGGGTTGCACCTTCTTTAATACCAATATCAATATAGCTTTGCACTAGTTTTTGATGCTTTGCTGAGATTAGTGCGCCAAAATTAGTGTCAGAATCCATCGGATCACCGATAATAATATTATTACGTGTGCGCTCAACGAGTTTTTCAATAAACGCGGGGTAAAGTGATTTTTGCACGAACACGCGGGTACCGTTAGTACACACTTCGCCTTGGGTATAAAAATTACCTAACATAGCACCAGAAACAGCATTATCGAGATCTGCATCATCAAAAATAATCAGTGGCGATTTTCCACCAAGTTCCATGGTGACGTCTTTTAATGAACTTGCTGCAGCTGCCATGACTTTTTTGCCAGTACCCACTTCACCAGTAAAGGAAACTTTAGCAATTTCAGGATGGTGCGTTAGCCACGCGCCGACATCACCGGCACCTTGAACGACGTTAAATACGCCGTTAGGCACGCCTGCTTCAGTAAAAATTTCAGCAAGCTTTAGTGCACCTAGTGGGGTTTCTTCAGACGGTTTGAAAATCATCACGTTACCGCACGCTAATGCCGGTGCCGCTTTCCAACACGCTATTTGTAAAGGGTAATTCCAAGCACCAATGCCGGCGCAAATCCCTAGGGGTTCACGACGAGTATAATAAAAGTCGCCATCGACGGTCTGCTGATTACCTTCAACGCTCGGTGCTAGGCCTGCAAAAAATTCAATAGAATCAGCGCCAGACAATACATCCACCACTGAGGCTTCTTGCCATGGCTTACCGGTATCTAACACTTCAATTTTAGCGAGTTGATCGTTACGTTCACGTAATAACGCCACCGCTTTAAGTAAAATGCGGCTGCGTTCTATTGCACTCATGGCTGACCACGTAGCAAAACCGAATTTTGCGCTCGCTATGGCTTTTTCTTGTACCTGTTCATCAGCAACTTCAACCTGATAGATAACTTGGCCGGTTGCAGGGTTAGTAACATCAAAGGTTTCGCCGCTGCTATTTTCAATATAATTACCATCGACATAGTTTTTATAACGTATTAATGACAAGTAAGGTCTCCACTTTTATTAATTTAATGACTTAATTTTATGACTTAATTTTATGGCTTAGCTTAATGACTTAGTTTTTCGTCTATAAAGCTTTTACATAATTGCTCTGCTTGTTTGAACTCTGCTTCTGGCTTATTGCTCAAGGCACAGCGTAGCCAGAAACCATCAATCATTGCCGCCGTTTGTTTTGCCGCCGTTTTTGCTGCATTTTCTGTTAATAGTTGACGAAATGAGAACAGTAGGTTGCTGTATAAACGTTTGCTATTGATATTTTGTAGCCTACTTAATTTTGGCTCATGCATTGATTCAGCCCAAAAGCTCAGCCATATTTTGATCGCTGGGGTAGAGCGTTGAAATGACGTAAAATTAGCTTCAATAATAATTTTTAGACGTTCAGTTGCCGTTAGGTTTTCAACCGATATGCGACTGAGTAGGGCTAATCTTAACTGCTCTAATAGGTGTATAATTGTCGCTTCAATAAGCCCTTGCTTACCACCAAAGTAATGGCTAATAATGCCCGAAGACAAGCCCGCAATACGACTGATTGTGACAATCGTTGTATTTTGTAAACCGAATTCACCAATAGATTCTAGCGTTGCATCGATTAGTTGTTGTTTACGTACGGGTTTCATTCCAACTTTAGGCATAGGGTGTTTTCTTTTTTAATTGAACGTTCAATTAGTTTCTATTCTAATGGCTTTTGGCTGAATGATCAAATTAGCTTTTGGTATAGCTTGATTTCACCCAGCTATATTTAACATGACTTTCCATGTTAATTGGCGCAGCGGCGTGGTATTGCACAGTGTGATGGTACTGGTACTTTTATGGTTAAAGGTTAGAGTTCGAATGATAACTTGCCGCTATTCCTTGATGGGTATAGTTGACGGGTAGATTTTACCTTTGCTGAATACATGTTAGGTTTAGCAAGGTCGGCAAGTAACATAAGTAACACTGTCAGAAGCAATGTACTCGCAATAAAAAAACCTCTAATAGTAAATATTAGAGGTTTTACTGTGACGTGCCGTTTGTTATAAAGTTATTGACTTCAGATTTAGCCAGTACGAATTTAACAAGTACGGGCTAATTGCTGAATGCTTAACTGTTGTAAATTAGCCATTACTAACATCTTCGAAATCAGCATCAATGACGTCGTCGTTACTCGCATCATCGTTGGCAGCATGCTGTTGCTCAGCTTGTTGCGATTGTGAGGCTTGCATGATGTTAGTGTAAGCTTCCTGCAATGCTTTTTGTCGAATTTCAATGGCAGCTTTATCATTGCCATTAACCGCCATTTTCAGTTGCTCAATCAAGCTGTTAAGTTCCGATTGTTGCTCTTGAGTTAAGCTTGCCATAGAGGTTTGTACGGTATGGATCAATTGATCTGCTTGGTTGCGTTGCTCAACTAACTCGCGCTTTTGTTTGTCTTCATTAGCGTGAATTTCTGCATCATTAACCATGCGATTAACTTCATCTTCGCTCAAACCACTTGAGGCGGTAATAGTAATACTTTGTTCTTTACCTGTAGCTTTATCTTTCGCTGATACATTTAATATACCATCTGCATCGATATCGAAAGTGACTTCAACTTGCACTGAACCGCGTGGGCCTTGAGCAATATCGCTTAAGTTAAATTGTCCTAGCGACTTATTGTCGGTCGCCATTTCGCGTTGTCCTTGCAATACATGCACGGTTACTGCAGCTTGGTTGTCTTCAGCGGTAGAAAACGTTTCCGAAGCTCGTGTTGGTATGGTGGTATTTTTTTCAATAAGCTTGGTCATTACACCGCCTAAGGTTTCAATACCTAGGGATAATGGTGTTACATCTAGTAATAATACATCGCCTACTGTTCCTGACAACACGCCAGCTTGAATAGCTGCACCCATAGCAACGGCTTCATCAGGGTTCACATCTTTACGCGGTTCTTTACCAAAAAAGGCTTTAACCGCCTCTTGTACTTGTGGCATACGAGTTTGGCCACCCACCAAAATTACTTCGCTGATATCCGCTTTGCTTAAACCTGCGTCTTTTAACGCTTGCTCACACGGGGCGATAGTACTTTTAACTAAGTCTTCGACTAAAGACTCTAATTTAGCTCGAGTGATTTGTACGTTTAAGTGCTTAGGACCGCTAGAATCAGCAGTAACGTACGGTAAGTTGACGTCAGTTTGTAGTGCTGATGATAACTCTATTTTCGCTTTTTCAGCCGCTTCTTTAATACGTTGTAAAGCTAACGGGTCTTTTTTAACATCAATACCACTGTCTTTTTTAAATTCATCAGCAAGGTAATTAATCAGGCGTAAATCAAAGTCTTCACCACCTAAAAAGGTATTACCATTAGTGGCTAATACTTCAAACTGTTTTTCGCCGTCAATGTTTGCTATTTCAATAATGGAAATATCGAAGGTACCGCCACCTAAATCGTAAACCACCACTTTTTGGTCTGCTTTACTATTTTTATCAACACCATAGGCTAATGCCGCGGCTGTTGGTTCGTTAATAATACGCTTTACATTTAAGCCTGCAATCTTGCCTGCGTCTTTGGTCGCCTGACGCTGTGAATCGTTAAAGTAAGCCGGTACGGTAATCACTGCTTCAGTGACTTTTTCACCTAAATAAGCTTCTGCATCTTTTTTCAATTTTCGTAAAATTTGCGCTGATACTTCCTGTGGCGATAGTTTTTTACCGTTTACTTCAACCCAAGCGTCGCCGTTGTCTGCTTTAACAATTTTATACGGTGCTAGCTTAATATCTTTTTGTACTTCTTTGTCGTCAAACTTGCGGCCAATTAAGCGCTTTATGGCAAATAAAGTGTTGGCGGAATTTGTTACTGCTTGTCGTTTTGCCGGTTGACCTGCTAGCGTTTCATTGTTGGCATAAGCAACAATTGATGGCGTAGTTCGGCTACCTTCAGCATTTTCAATGATTTTGGCAACACCGCCTTCCATAACTGCCACACATGAGTTTGTTGTACCTAAATCAATACCAATAGTCTTAGACATAATAATCACCTATTTTAGAATAACTTTATAAAAAGGTCTGATGCTTTAAGGCTATTACCCAGTAAGCAGTTAGACCGTATAAACAGCCTTTGCTGTTTGGTTAGTGGAGCTATAGTACGTAAGGTGAGGAAATGCTTCTGTCACAAATATGACAGTAATGATGAATTTATTATTTTTGTAATTTGAAAGCCATTTAAAAAAGGCTGCTGCTTAGGGAGGAAATTGATTAGCTTTGCTATATCGCGACAACTAGGTAGAATAAATGCTCTCGACTACTTTGCTACTAATGTCAATTTATCTATGCCTAAAGATGTTCCTCAGTTACCGCAAAAAGCCAATCCAGTGTTAGTAAAACAAGCTAATATTTTTGCCGATTTGCCCGCGCAATTAATTGAAGACTTTCAGCAGGAATTTCAGCTTAATGAATGGCACAAGGGCGACTACATAAACTCCGACATTTTAATGCAACGTTTCTATGTTGTTATTGAAGGGCAGTTAGAGATAAAGCAAAGTAATGCTGAGACGGGTCGAGAAGCAACCCTAGATATGCTCTACGCTGGCGATTGTTTTGATTTAATGGTGTTGTTAGATAATCAACCTCATGATGTGATTATTTCACCTTTAACAACTGTGAAGCTATTGTCGGTGAAGTTGGCAACTATGCGACATTGGTTATGGACTTACCCTGAGTTTAATCAACAGTTTATGCCATATTTAGCTCAAAAGATGCGTGAAAAAGAGCAGCAAGCCAGTAGCTTAATTTTAAATGATGTTCCTACGCGATTGAGCCGGATTATTTTAAAGCATATTAATAAAATTAAATTTTATACTGGCGTTAAAGAAGAAGAGCATCAGCACCATTTGGTTAATGGTTTAAATGATGACACCTTAGCGCGCATGGCAGGATCAGTACGGCAAGTCATTAATAAGCAGTTACAGCTTTGGAAAAAAGCGGGCACGCTCGATAAAAAACGCAACCAGCTGATCGTTAAAGATTTAGAAGCATTAGAAGAAGCGGCAAAATTCACTGAAACTTTACCTAATGCGCCTTTGATGCAAGATAAAATGAAAGATTAAATGAACGCTAGACTATTTAGTTTACTGCAGCTAAACGCTTTAAGTGTTGTTAAATTGTCGCTGCTTGTGTTTTTGACGGCACTGTGTGATTTGAAGCCTGACCTTGAGCTAACCGCATATTAGCGTTGATATTAACCATGAAGTTTATTGTCTAATAGTTCACAATATTGACTCTCATGGTAATTAGTCCTAAGGTTTAGAAAAAGGTTATAATTTCAAATGAATTACAAATGTAAGGTAAAAAGTATAACTTTAATTCTAAAGCCTAATTTTTGGTTGAGCCTAATCGCTTGCAAAAAAATTAAACTCCAGCGACTCATAATTTTATTTCCGTTAACTTTTCTCACTTTATTTTCCACTATTTTTTCGGCGTCAGCACAAGAAAAAATTATTATAGGCGCCATTCATGCCCCGCCATATTTTACCGTTTTGCCAAATAGTGATGCGGTAACTGGCTTAGTTCCGGAATTACTTGTTTCTATATTCTCGCCACTTAACATTGAGGTTGAGTACAAAGTACTTTCTTTAAAGCGAGTCAAGGTGGCATTAATAAATGGTGACATTGATGCATTTCCATTGATGGTTGATGGTATTAAAGCAATAGATAAAGTGGCGTTATCCGATAAATATTGGAGTGCCAATAATTACGTGTGGGCGTTACGTTCAAAATATCATAATGGCATCGAATGGGAATCATACGCGGACTTGACAGAATACAAAATTGGTATTGTTAGAACGGCCAATTATGGACCGGAAACTGATAGGTTTATCAGGAATAATAGTGGTATTTTTTATCAGTCAGATACATCACCAGACAATATTAAATTATTATTAGTGGGGCGATTTGATGCTACTTTTAGCAATGAAGATATCATCGTAAATTATAACAAAGATCAAACCCTCGTTCGTTCAAGCAAGGCTCTATATACTTACGACTATCGAATAGGTTTTTCCTTAAAATCGCCATTTGTTTCTCGTATTAAAAGCATAAATGAACAGATAAAACAGATAGAAAAGGTTAATGAACGGACCAAAGAATAAACTTAAATTGTGACGATTCTGTTTATCGAATAAACGAAGTGCTGGTTTTTTATAAGTCGCTAGAAGCTCAATACAAAGCCTGCTCACTATAAAAAAAACAGGCTTTCTCGGCGCTTTAACATTTTTAAAAATATCTTAAATAAATTCAGTCTAATGACGTTAATCACTAGCACTCTGCTTAACTTTATTTTCTTTATCATTATTCGCTAATGCTTTTAAAGATTGATAAAGCTCTTCTTCTTCAACGGACAAGCTTTTCGGTAGTACAATTTTTAGTTTTACAAAAAAGTCGCCAGCAACTTTACTGGGTAATCCTCGACCTTTTAAGCGCATTTTACTACCACTACTGATCAATTTAGGCAGGGTTAAATCAATAGCACCGGTTGGTGTTGGCACTTTTACTTTATCGCCTAATGCCGCTTGCCAAGGTGTAATAGCAAGTTCGGTTGTTATATTCGCGCCCTCAACGAGATATAAATCATTCGGCTGAAAACTTACTTCAAGATATAAATCACCATTTTTTGCACCGCCAACACCCGTTTGACCTTGTTGGTGTAAACGAATCTTTTGACCTGATTTGATACCTTTTGGGATGGTAACTTTCAATGTTCGTTCTTTCGTTTGCCGCTGTCCATGTTCATTTACAACTTGATCTTGTAAGGTGAAGTTTCGGCTTGTTCCTGTGTAGGCATCTTGTAAATCAATCATTATTTTTGCGTTACTGTCTTGCCCTGGTCGCTGATTCGACTGACGCGTGCGTGATGACTGTTGATTAGCGTTGAAGCCACTGCCAAATAATGATTCAAAAAAGTCACTGAAATCACCTTGTCCACCGGCATTAAAATTACCATTGCCTTGGTGAAATTGCTCTTGCCAATTCGGTGGTGGTGTAAAGCCTGATTGTTCACCTTGCCAATTATTGCCAAGTTGGTCGTACGCCGCGCGCTTTTCTTTATCACGTAATACTTCATAAGCTTCGTTAATGTCTTTAAAGCGGCTCTCAGCATCTTTTTCTTTACTAACATCAGGGTGAAACTTGCGTGCTAATTTTCGGTATGATTTTTTAATATCGTCTTGAGACGCTATTTTATCAACGTTCATGATTTTATAATAATCTTTATAATTCACTGTGCCCTCCTGCTTAATATGCCAGCGGGTAACTTATGAGTTAGCTGCTGTGAGCAATATTAGAAAATAAATTCGCTGAGTAGGTCTGAAGATGGAACTCAGTGATGGTTAATTGTTAATTTAGCTCAGACTTACTTTAGCTTGCCCAATTTGATGACTTTATTATAAGAGCACAGAAACGTGATGAATGTCAGTAATGTGACAGTTGACGAAAAATATGCGATGTTAACATTAAATATTAAACATAAGGTAAGTCTATGTCAGAGATTCTCATCCATAACGCAGCAGAGTGTAAGTATGAATATCATATTGATGGTTATGTTGCCTATATAACTTATGATGACCAACAAGGTAACATGCACTTAACCCATACCATAGTTCCTGATGCGCTTGCTGGCAAAGGCCTTGCCAAAACATTGCTAGAAGATGTATTGCAACACATTAAAAAAGATAATAAAAAGGCCGTAGCTAAGTGCTCTTACATTATTAAATATTTAGAAAAAAATCCTCAAGCAAGTGAATTTTTTGTTTGACTTCTATCAATTATCAATCGTGGTTAAGCGAATATCTACATTTTTAGATTTTATTAAACCAAGATTAACACTTGGCTAACTAGAAGCTATAGTCAATTAAATCATCAAATTATAAAATCATGTAGTTATCATATATTTTTTGAAATTCACCACTTTCTTTGAGCTTCTTTAAGCCTAAATTAAAATCATCACGAATTTTTTCATCTCTAAATACTGGCCGGTAATCTTCAGGGGTTGCTGTGGTAAAGTTATGCTCGTCAACTTCATCTATGGTGAGCACATTTAATAACTTCATGCGTTTTGCAAAATACCTGAAAATATATCGGTCGCTTAATACGACCTCGTAGCGTCCTAAGTGCAGCAGTTTTACTTGGGTAAACTGATTGCTAATGCTAAAAAGTCGGTCTTCTTTCGCGACTTTATTTAACCACTTTGGATAGCGTTTTTCAGCGCCTTGAAAAGACACTACGTGCAATAAATCTAAGTCGCTAGGTTGAGTAATCGAAATGTTTTTACTTTTTAAACTAATAAAAACATTGTCATAGATCACTGCAGGGTTGGCGTAAAATCCACCGGATGCCTTGAGATCAACACCCATATCTCCCATGATTGCATCGACTTGATTATTTCGAAAAGCAATTGGAATACGTGCTAAAGGGAAGTAGAGCGGTTTTAATGTATGGCCTTTAAAAGCTAATGCGGCTGAAATGATATCTATTTCAATACCTTTATCATGCTTTTCAAATACATAAGGTGGAATGTTTTGGCCAAACGCCATCAATATATCTTTTGCGCTTGCTATGCTAGAGAAAAACGCCATAACAAATAAGAAGTAATATCTAGATGATTTTATTATCATATGAATAAACCAACTGCCCGTATGAAGAATGAAATTTAAAAACAAAAAACAAAACTTACCTTGTCTTTATAATGTATGTGGTTGAGGTTTTGACTATATAATGCCATTAACATAGTAATATCAATATAATGATATTACTATGTTAATATTTGTATTTCAGAATTCTCTTGATAGCTTATGAAAACTAAATATTTATTCAATGGCCATATAAATACTACAATTATGGTAAAAAATTAGGGCAATAATTCTTTAGGTAAATCCCAACTCGTAACTATCTGCTTACCCTGCCAGTTTTCTATTGTTAGCCACATTTTATGCCCGGCTTCAATAACGGCGGGCGCAATAGCATGTACTTCTTGGCCGTGTTGACTACCATGCAATATCCCTACATCACCGGCTTGTAATGTAGTTAACGGAAGGGCTGCATAGCCAATATTCAAATACGCTTGGCGAATGTCAGCAATATTACCTTGGCTAAATGTCAACATAAAATCTTTTATATAATGGCCATCATGAAGGTACGGTGGCTCAAGATCATAGGGCGCTGGTGTGATCTGAAATGAAGCGATTTCTTTTGTGCCCCAAGCGTCGGGAAACTCTGGGAATAATGAGTGATATAAAAAATAAATGGGTAAAATTAACACCAAAGCATTTATTTTATATTTATGTCGATGCCATAAGGAATTTTTAGCGCGCGCCATTATCGTATTTCCTACTCAGTTAGTTTTGTATTTTTTGCTGTTGCATATTGTTTGGTCGTTATGGCGCCAGCTGTTGGCTCGGTATTTCCCCGAGCTGCTTTTACGGTGCGACTTCCCCACATTAAAAATCCAGTAATTGACATGCCGGTAAGTAAAACACCAAAAACAAACCAAATAATTTTTGTCCATATACCGCCAATAGTGCCGTAGTGAAGTGGATTAGCAATATGTGACATTGTTTGTAGAATCGTCATTTGAGCAGGTGTTCTTTGATCTGTAATGACACCAGTCCAAGGGTCTACAACCACACCATAAGAATATTGGTCATAGAAAGTGAAGCTCCCCCCACCGTAGACTTTATAAGTATCACGATTATGTTCAGGTAACATGATATAGGTACTTTTGAAATCAGGAAATTTTTCTTCAGCAATGGCTAAAGCATGCGCTAACGTGAAAGGAGGTATTGGTATTTTTGTCTTATATGGGGGAAGTTGTTCAACCGCAACTATAGGTGAGTGTGGCTCAATATCGTAATCAGCATGCCATAAAATAGCCTGTACTAAATACCATAGCCCAGTAAGGCTCATTAGTATCAAAAACCAAATTGACCAAACACCGGCTAAACGATGTAAGTCGGCTAATAGTGTTTTTTTACCTTGTTTTAAACGCAGTTTAGGCTGTGTAAATGCCCGCCAAAAGCGTTTATAAATAACTAAGCCAGTGACCAGAGCACCGAGCATTACTAGGGCCATCGCACAAACCAAGTAATAGCCAATACTGTAGTTATGATGCCATGGAAATAAAAGCCAACCATGTAAGGAACGCATAAAATTTACAAAGGTTATGCCTTGATTTACTTCCTGAATTTCACCTGTGTATTGGTTTACATAGGCAATCGCAAAAGGTTTATCGCTATCTGTAAAAATAACTGCATTGATAAGGTAAGGCTCAAAGGTCATTACCGTACTTACTTTTGCGTTAGGGTAGGATTCTTTAACGATGGAAACTAATTCGAAAGCCGATTTTTCAGCAAGATTTTGTGGATTACTAGCACGAGAGGCCGGATTAGTTAACCAAGTTAATTCATGGCTGATAACCGAAATTGTGCCGGTAAGACAAACAAAGCAAAATATCACCCAAATAGGCAATGAACACCAACCATGAAGTTGAAACCAGAGACGGTTACTAAGTTTTGACATTTTATTCCTAACTAATCACTGTGCATAAAAGCGCATCTTAATATCCTATAAGAAAGACATCAAGATCTAAATGAGATTAGTTTTTATTTGTATTTGCAAATAATAGTGATTATCATTTGCGTTAATTTTTTTGATGATAAATAATCTTTTTTAACAATATTTATAAATATATAAGGGTAGATATGAAGCTCAAACGTACTTTCGCACTTTCTTCGTTAGTTTTAGCTATGGGATTTCAGGCACAGGCACAAGAAATTAATCCTGAGATAAACGCTAAATCAAGCGAGGATCATTTAGAAAAAATTTTAATTTTAGGCGTGAGACAAGACAGAGTTAGTCAAGGTGCGACGGGATTGACAATGGAAATTGACGAAACACCACAATCAATTAGTGTAGTGACGGCAGATTTAATTAAAAATTACGCTGCTAATAATCTTAATGATGCGCTTAAATTAGCCCCCGGTATCGGCGTTGAAGAATGGGAAACTAACCGTTCAAATTATACTTCTCGTGGCTTTGAAATTAAAAGTACCCAAATAGATGGTGTAGGATTACCAAATGACTGGGGTATTGTTACTGGCGCGTTGGAAGCATATGGTTATGAAGAAGTTGAAGTTATTCGTGGTGCAAATGGACTATTAACCGGGGTAGGTAACTCTTCAGGTACGATTAATTATGTCCGTAAACGTCCAACTAATGAAAATGAAGGTGAAGTGGGTTTATCGTTAGGGTCTTATGATTATAAGCGTGCAAATGTTGATTACTCTGCATTGCTAACTGAAAGTGGAAGTTGGGCTGGGCGAGTTGTTGTTGCTGTTGAAGATAAAGGCTCACACCTTGATGGTTTAGAAAATGATCGCAGTTACTTTTACGGGGTTGTTGATGGTCAGCTAACCGATAACTCGACACTTACGGCGGGCTTCTCCTATCAAGATGCAAATACCGACAATAACATGTGGGGCGGATTAGTATTTAACTATACTGATGGTACCCAAGCCGAATGGGAGACCAGTGATACTACAGCGCAAGAATGGGCAATGTGGGATACGATTAGCACGTCAGCTTTTATTGAATATGCTTATCTATTTGATAATGACTGGGAAATGAAGCTTACTTATAATAAGCAAGGTTTTGAAGATAAAAGTAAGTTGTTTTATGCTTATGGCAGTATTGATAAGGCAACTCAATTAGGTTTGATTGGTTGGCCAGGTAGATACGAGAGTGAATTTTCCTCTGATATTATCGACTTAACCACAAGAGGCCGTTATAGTTTATTTGATCGAGAGCATGAAGTGACTTTTGGCCTAAGTAACGCGAAAAGCACTAAAAAAGGATATCAATATGGCTATGATTACACAACTACCCCTGCCGCTGGAGCCACGCCTAGTTTTCCTTATGCTCAAAATACGATACCTGAGCCTGAATGGCTAGGTAAAGAGGAATACTCTGATATTGATGTGACATTAACGCGTTTTTTTGGCTCTACAAAGTTTAACGTTTCTGAACATTTATTTGTTATAGCAGGCTTTAACGCCATTAAATATAATCGTGAAGGTGTAAACTCTGCAGTTGATATTGATAACGAGGAAAGTGAAACAAGCCCTTATGCTGGCGTAACTTATGCGATCTCTGATGATATTAATGCTTACGTAAGTTATTCAGATATTTATCAGCCGCAAGAACAATATAATTTACAAGGTGACTTTTTAGAGCCAACTAAAGGGGTAAATTATGAAGCAGGTGTGAAAACACATTGGTTTGATAATAACTTACTTGCCACCTTTGCTGTATTTACCGCAGAGCAAGAAAGCTTAGCAACTTATGCTGGAACTAATCCAACTACGGGTCAGTTTTATTATAAAGGCACAGATGTAAAGTCTAAAGGCTTTGAAGTAGAAGTTGTTGGTCGCATTACTGAGCAGTTGAATGTATTGCTGTCTTATACTTCAATAAACTTGGAGGATTTTGCCGGTGAAGAAGCGAATGAATGGGCACCACGAAAGACCATAACGTTTTCAATTGATTATACCTTGCCACAAATACCTGAGTTTACCTTTGGCGTGGGCGGTAAGTGGCAATCTGATACGGTTAATGCAACCTATGCTGTTGAGCAAGACTCATATTTATTGGTTAATGCTTTTGCTCGTTGGGATGTATCAGAGCAATTTAACATCCAAGCTAATATTAACAACCTTACTGATGAAAAATATATCAACAGTTTGATTAATGTTGGTTATTATGGCGCACCAGTCAATGGCACATTAAGCTTAGCTTATCGTTTCTAAAGAATATTTCTTACTTATTATAATTTAAATGAAGTGAATTAAGCTTATGTAATAGGCTTAATTCACTTTTTATTTATCAACCTGAGGTAATGGCATTGGCTATATAGACGTTCAGCAAGTAAGGGCAAGCAGCCAAAGGTGATAAATGACTTTAGGAAAAGGCTAAGGCATGAAAATATTATTGGCTCTATAGATTAGACCTTTACTCATCAATACTAAAAATAACTAATGTGGCAGGTTAAATTTTACCGATTTTAAAATTCGTAAACCTTGTTCCAATTGCACTGTGTTTTTGAATTCGATTAACATCGAAAAACCTATTTCTCCTGAGACTGTTGGTATAGTTAGTGCCATTTTTTTGTCTTGTATTAATAACTTTCCGTCATGGCCGTCAATAATGACGGCTTCGCTAGTCGCTTGGGTTAAGTCATTAAATTTTGATGAATACCTGCCTAAATCATAAGTTAGCGTGATATTTTCCTGCTCTAATTGACCGGCGATTGAGTCTAAAGCGAGGACATCAATAGGAGTTAAGCTTGTTGGCCGTTGAAAGCATAACTGACTCTTTGGACAAAATTCGACCCAGCTATCAAGTTGTGAACTATCGTTGCTATTTGAATAGCTTGCATAACATAATGCAATTAAACATAAGATTAAAACTGCTTTAGCAAATTGCATTATAAATCCGTCAGGCACCAACACTTGTTACTTAGCTTACTATAACAAGCGCTGGATTACCGAATTACATTTACTATTTTCTTTTTACGCCATTTTTTAACAAAAGGCTAAAAGAGAGTAAAAGTAGTGCTAAGGTACTTGGTTCCGGAACCGGTAATGGTGTGCTAGCTGTTGCGACAATTAATACGGGATTAATATTAATCCAAAAGCTGAGTCCGTCAGTTTGTACTAAAGAACTTGCACGAATGGTTGCAACTTCTTGGTCTGTTAACGTGGTATCGCTATTTAGTGATGGGTTCATTAGGCCACCAGTACGGTGGTCCAAACCTAAGTTATGCGCTAACTCGTGGGCTAATATTTCACTACCAAAACTGCCAGCGGCAAAAACTGATTCAACAACAAAATCATTACCGGGAAATTCGCCACAGCCAACAATGCCAGTGTTAAATCCACCACAGGCGTCGACAGTGTCAACAAAATAAAAGTTAACGATATTAGCTCCACCAATATGCAAGTTAAATAACTGATTAACTTCGGCATCAGTTGTGATGTCTAATAAGTTAGGAAAAACTAATTCAGACGACGCACCAATGCGTATATCGATGGGGATATTGGCAAAACTTGATTGGGAAAATATAGCATCTAGCGCAGCTTCATCGGTGGTAATAAAACCGGCTTTAGCATGGGATACAATTAATAATCCAAGGGTTAATACTAACGATTTTAATACGTTCACAAGTATTCCTTTTTAATAGGTAAGTTACTGAGCTAATAAATTAGCCTTTAATTGTAAACTATTATGTAAGCAAAAAACATTCCGTAGTGTGCTTGTTTAATCAAAACAAACTGTTAGTTTTAGATATTCTGATTATTTAGTTAAAAGTGTTAAAAAACACGACAACAAACCGCTTGTTTCCTTCCGTGTTTGACGTCATAACAAACAGCTTCTATTTTAATAGCCGAAGAATTTCCCCTTGTAAAGATTAAACACATCACTATCAAACCATACACTATCACATCGGTTATAAAATAATCACTTAAAAGTAAAGTTTCGATGGGGGTCTAGGTGATATTGCTGTATAATGCGCGGCTTTATTATGATGACTGGTCAGATGTTTAATATTTTCATTTGCTTAGTTGTTAAAAATTACAGTATTAACTCTCATTAAAACTATCCGTTAGCGCTAAGGTGTTAGCGAAAACTGGTTAATGAGTTTAGTTAACGGAAAATAGGAATACCTTTTGATCACTACATCGAACATTACTATGCAATTTGGCGCAGAGCCGTTATTTGAAAACATTTCGGCTAAATTTGGCAATGGTCACCGCTATGGTTTGATCGGCGCGAATGGCTGTGGCAAATCGACATTTATGAAAATACTGAGTGGTGATTTAGCACCAAGTTCAGGTAATGTATCCGTAAGTACCGGCAACAAAGTCAGTACTTTGGGCCAAGATCAATTTGCTTTTGAAGCGCATAATGTTATTGATACGGTGATCATGGGTGATATGCCATTATGGAAAGTTAAACAAGAAAGAGATGCCATTTACGCACAAGCTGAAATGAGCGAAGCTGATGGTATGCGTGTTGGCGACCTAGAGAGTCAATTTGCAGAAATGGACGGTTACACCGCAGAAAGTCGTGCTGGTGAAATTTTACTTGAAGCCGGTATTGATGAGTCTTTTCATTACGGCTCAATGCAGCAAGTCGCTCCTGGTTGGAAACTGCGTGTTTTACTTGCTCAGGCATTATTTGCTAATCCAGATATTCTATTACTTGATGAGCCAACCAACAACTTAGATATTCATACTATCAGTTGGTTAGAAGGTGAGTTGAATAAACGTAAATGCACCATGATTATCATTTCTCATGATAGGCATTTCTTGAATTCTGTTTGTACCCATATGGCAGATATCGATTACGGTGAATTACGTATTTACCCGGGTAACTACGAGTTTTTCTTACAGCAATCAGCGCTGCTACGTGAACAGCTATTATCAGGTAATGTTAAAAAAGCCGAAGAAATTGCTGAGTTACAAGACTTTGTTAACCGTTTTGGTGCCAATGCATCAAAAGCGAAACAAGCCAGTTCTCGTGCTAAGAAAATGGATAAAATTAAACTTGATGATGTTAAATCGTCAAGCCGTATTACGCCAAAAATTGCTTTTGCTCCAGGTAAAAAAATGCACCGCCAAGCATTGGAATTAGAAAACTTAAGCCACGGTTTTGATGGCAGTGTATTATTTGAAAAGGGAAACTTGCTACTAGAAGCAGGTGCCAAACTAGCAATTATCGGCGAAAATGGTGTCGGTAAAACGACCTTGTTGCGTTGTTTAATGAGTGAGTTAGAGCATGTTGAAGGTGTGGTTAAATGGTCAGAAAATGCTTCAGTAGGGTATTGCCCACAAGATAGCGGGCGATTTTTTGATAATGATCTCACCTTAATGGATTGGATGTCTCAATGGCGTAGACCTTGTCATAATGATTTAAGCGTTCGTGGCATGTTAGGCCGTATGTTATTTACCGATGACGATGCCAATAAAAAAGCGCGTAACTGTTCAGGTGGTGAAAAGAATCGCTTGTTATTTGGTATGTTGATGATGGGTGATATTAATGTATTGATAATGGATGAGCCAACTAACCATATGGATATCGAAGCGATCGATGCCTTAAATAATGCCTTAAAAGACTTCGAAGGTACGTTAATCTTTGTCAGCCATGACCGCGAGTTTGTTTCAAGCTTAGCGACGCGGATCATTGATATTAAAGATAAAAAATTAATTGATTTTCAGGGCTCATTAGATGAATACCTTGATAATCAAGCACAAGCAAAGAAAATCGCTTAATTATTAAAACTTCACCAGTGTTAAGTTCAATAACTCGTGAACTTAACACTGATTCACACCCGTAAGTTATGGTAAATGTACTTTACTCATTAAATTCATCTTGTTGATAGCCAAACTTAATAGTTTGGTCATAATGTACTTTTGTTCAATTTTTTGGCTGAGATCCTTGGTTTATTTTAATTACCTAAGGTATCGTTTTTCAGTCAATAGACAGCTATTACCTTTCATTTTTACCTAAATCAACATATTGTACTCCGAGTCCTTATCTAGACTCTCTACGCCTATCTATCGCTTTATATTTGTCAGTATTTCTTACACTTTTTGGTTTGAGCATTTTTCAATACCGCATAGGTTGTTGCTTTTTTGAACAATTGTTGTTGTGGCGTAAAGCTTGCGTATTAAATCCAAACACTTATAAAAGGACTACACGGATGCGTAAAGTTATAAGATTTTGTTCTATTCTATGTGCGTTGATTTTTATTGCACCTACAGTTACAGCCACTTTAATTGCTTCAGATCTCACGATAACCGGTAATGTTGAATTCGACACTTTGCTGTCAGCTTCCGCTACAGGTAACGCCAGTCAAAACGCGGATATGTCACTTGTTATTGGCGGCGCTACATCAAACACATCTATTGCTAATGTTACCCCTACGGGAGCCAATCCCTTAGGTGGCGTACTCACTGACTATGGCGATGGTGTAGGGGTGAGTGCTATCGGAAGCTCTACTGCTGGTGCTATTAGCGCAATTCCTGATTTTATTTTTGATCTCGGCTTTTCGTTGAGTAATAGTTCGGCAACGGACAGCTATCAAGTCTTTTTTGAATTAGCGTTTTCAAATTTTGTAGATGCAGAAGGCTCAGACGCTTTTATTGATGCTGAAATTAACTTGTTTAATAGCTTACTTGCTGAAATGTTTTTTTCAGATTTAACGTCAGATACGGTTTTTGGTGATCAAAAAAATGGTACTGCTTTGGCGACTAGCGGCGCGACATTAACTGATAGTGGCACATTTATTTTTGATATAACCTTAGCAGCAGGCGCGTCAGATAGCTTTTCTGCGGTATTAAAAATGGATGGTGGTGCCTTTGATAATTCGTCTTTATTTAATGCCCGCACTAGTGCTTTTATTAGTGTTATTGGTGCTGATAATTTAACCGGCGGACCACAACCTCCTTCACAAGTGCCTGAGCCTAGTGTCTTTTTACTGTTTATTATTGCGATTACGTTATTACAGATTAAACGTCGAATGATTCGTTAATTTATTATTTATCCATTAAGGAAAATGAAAATGAAAACATTAAAAGTAATAAAGTTAAGCTGTATTTTAGGATTAAGTCTCACTGCGATAACAATGCCGATAAAAGCATTTGCTTGTTCTTCACAACCTTATATTGGTGGAATGTGTGCTTTTGGTGGTAATTTTGCCATTCGAAGCTGGGCAAAAGCTGAAGGACAGCTACTCGCGATTTCGAGTAATAACGCGTTATTTTCTCTTCTTGGTACGACTTATGGTGGCGATGGACGAACAACGTTCGGTTTACCCGATTTACGCGGACGCTCACCTATCGGTCAGGGGCGTGGTCCAGGGCTTAGTGATTATCGTCTAGGTCAAAAGGGCGGAGCAGAAACTCATACCTTAAATGTTTTACAAATGCCGGCTCATAATCATAGCGCAACAACCACAACGACCAATGCTGTTGACACTAGTGCTACAACGATAGCATTGCGTGCTTTGGCCTCGAGCAGCACAACTAACGTGCCGACTAACGCAGTTTTAGCTAATAGCCCGAATCGAGAAAATATTTATAATAGTGGTGTACCTAATGTCGATATGGGTGCTGATGCGATTGCTTTAAGTTTAAGTGTTGATGTAAGTTCCACGTCAAGTACGGTGGTTAATAATAATGGTAGCAGTCAGGCTTTTAATATTCGCGGCCCTTACCTTTCGCTCACTTGGTTAATTGCCTTACAAGGTATTTTTCCTTCGCGCAGTTAATTACGTTGGTAACAATGACTAAATCAGTAATATATCACCAGAGTCAAGGCCGAGTAACTTTCGGCCTTGTATATCTTATACTATTTATATTCCTTAAACCGCCTGCTTTTGCTAACGGCACTGACGATTGGGCAGGTCCATTGCACAACGCTCAGACATTACTCACAAAGCAAAAGTATCGAGCCGCATTAGTTGCCTTTAAAGAGCAAGCCAATTTAGAGAATGGCCTTGCTCAGTTTACGGTAGCGTTATTTTATGATTTGGGCTGGGGGATGACGCCACAACGACCAATAGCTTGTCAGTGGTATCAAAAAGCAGCACAAAATAATATGCCGGGTGCAATGCAGGCACTGGGCCAGTGCTTTCTTGACGGACAAGGAGTTGAGCAAAACAAAATGCTGGCTTATCAATGGTTTTTAAAGGCATATGAGCACGGGATAGCTGAGGGGGCTTGTCAGGCAGGGGAGTTATTACTCTCTGGCGATGGTGTTGACCTTGATGTGATTTCTGGGCAACGTCTCTGTTTTGAAGCTGCTCAACAAGGCGCTGTGAGCGCACAAAAAAAATTGGCACAGTGGTATTTCTATGGACAATACTTTCCTCAAGATTATCAGCAAGCTTTTAATTGGTTACAGCGGGTTGCTAGTATAAAAGCACCGAGTTCAGCTTACCTTTTAGCCCAGTTTTATGATCAAGGTATTGGCATGGATGTTGATGAAAGTCAGGCCTTGCGTTGGTATGAAATCGCCGCATCTGGAAAGTATAAAAAGGCTTATATACCAACAGCTTTACTGTATTGGCAAAAGTTTACACAAGCAAAAAAGAACAAAAAACAGCTGTTAGCAAAAAGTTATTTGTGGGCAAAAATATCATCAATCTCATCAGAGTTAGCAGAAGATCAAAACCTATCAAAGCAATTATTAGAGCAAGTTTTGTTGCAAATGCCAGTAAGTTGGCAGAACAGTTTAGATACAAAAATCACGGATCATTTAGCCGTACTATAGTCTTTAAAAATAGCGTTTAAAACTCAATTGCATTTTAATAACGAATGTTTACCTCAACGCAGATACTCAGTGTTATCATGGCCTATATTTTACTTTATTTGATTAACGACTAAATGTTAATTTTATTTCCTAAGGCAGGATGTCATTGAGCTTAGCCCATGCAAAGCCTGTTGATGATGATCCATCACTATTCGAACCACTCTTTGAATTAATTGCTAATGACGTTATTGATAAAGGCCACAGTATTCGTCCTTACGCTTTACCTGAAAATTTAACTTCGCTGTTATTACAACATATAACCGAGTTGCCAAAAGAAAATTTCAAGCGAGCAGGTATAGGTCGAGCCAAAGAACATACTATTAATGACTTCATTCGCACTGATGAAATATGTTGGATAACCGGTAATAGTCATGCGGGCAATGCTTGGATTAAATGGGCAGTAGCACTACAGAACTATTTAAATAAACGCCTATTTCTTGGTTTGTTTTCTTTTGAAAGTCATTTCTCTCATTACGCTAAGGGGGACTTTTATAAAAAGCATAAAGATGCTTTTAGAGGTGAAGATAATCGAGTGTTATCTTTGGTGGTTTACTTGAATCCTAATTGGTCTGCCGATGATGGTGGTGAATTAGTCATTTATCCTGCCTACTCATCGTCGTCGATAATTGTAGAACATAGTAAAATAACAGTAACTCCTAATTTTGGCACAATTGTGGTGTTTTTAAGTGAAGAATTTCCCCATGAAGTATTGCCGGCACTGCGTGACCGTTATGCTATTGCTGGCTGGTTTCGTTTAAATACCAGTATTGCAAATAATATCGATCCCCCACGCTAATGTTAGCTAATACGAAAACAAAGTTATATCACGGGAGAATTATCGTTGGCTAAGTTAGTTAAATCGCCTAAAAAGCTTCATGTCATGAGTGATCTAACTGAAGTTAACCAAGAACTACTCCCTTTGAAAGCCTTAGCTGACAGAGAGCTCGCCTCTATTTATGGTTTAACCGGCATGGTATATACCCCGTATATCGACGAATATATGCAGGTTAGTATCAAAAAAGCGGCGATATTAGCCTGCTTAAAAGCACAGGGCTATTTACCTCTGTCAGAAGTTGAAGTGATTAGTGTTGAGCTAGATTTGTTACACAAAAGAGCGAGAAGTAATGCTGTATTTGAGTATCAAGGTAACGAATATAGGCGGCGTTTTTCACCGTTAAAACTCAGTAAGTCAGGTAAGAATGTACAAAAGTGGGCTAAATTTTGGCTTTTACAGATGCCCAATGGCAAAATTGATCCAAATTGGGAACGGCAAGTGCGAGAGATTTGGCCGGCCTATTTTTTGATTCGAACCATTGACTTATAGTCTTTGTCAGCTGCTTTCCATTTGCTTATATATACCCGTTATACTTGAAGATGCAATTTCAGAGTTAAGCTAGGAAGTCAGGCCAAGGCGCGATATCTAGATAATGGTTATTCCCTTATCAAGTATGTCAACGCAGGACTGATTTTATAACTTAGCTCCCTACGGGCAAGCCTATAAAGGGTCATCTCCAGCGTTATTGATGTTGACAATAGAATAACTATTCACTTCAATCAATCTCTTGCAGCTAACCCTTCCCGATTTGCTGAAACCTGCCTCTTCAGGTGAAACGGGTATATTGTAAATACTATCAACTTTACGGATGTGAAAGCGCGCAAGATGTGAAAATCACTTATCTTCACATCTTTAATTTTAGGCGAGTAGGCTTATAAAGTTAGCTCATACGGTCTGGTTATTTTAGGCATTAACATCAACCACCACGCGACCGGTAATTTCGCCTGCTAAAAGCTTGTCGGCGGTCGCTATGGCGTCATGCAATCCAACGATAGTTGATATTTCTGATATTTTATCAGCCACCTGTGTTTGTGATAATCGATGCCAAGCGTCAAGTCTGTCTTGTTGTGAGCGCATAACACTGTCGATACCTAATAGCGAAATTCCTCTCAAAATAAACGGTGCGACTGTCGCAGGAAAGTCCATACCTTGTGCTAAACCACAGGCTGCAACACAACCACCGTATTTTATGCTGGCACAAACATTGACAAGTGTAGTGCTACCAACAGAATCAATTGCTGCCGCCCAGCGTTCTTTCATTAGTGGTTTACCCTCAACAGATAATTCAGCACGGTCGATAATTTCGTTTGCTCCTAACCGCTTTAAATATTGCGCTTGTTTATTACTGCCAGTTGATGCCGTTATTGAATAGCCAAGATCCGCTAAAATTCTAATGGCAAAGCTGCCAACACCACCCGTTGCTCCTGTCACTAAAATACTACCACTTTCAGGTGTAATTCCTTGCTTTTCCAAAGCAATTACCGACAACATTGCCGTATACCCTGCGGTACCAATAGCCATAGCATTAAATGGTGTTATGTCTTTGGGCAAGGGGATAAGAAATTCGCTATTAATACGAGCTTTTTGTGATAAGCCGCCAAGGTATTTTTCACCAACACCATAGCCATTAAGTAAAACATGTTGACCAACGGAAAATTTATTATTGCCACATTGCTCGACAATGCCGACTAAGTCGATACCAGGTATCATAGGAAAGCGCCTAACGACAGGTGCTTTACCTGAAATAGCCAGTGCATCTTTATAGTTAATTGTGCTGTAAAGTACTTTAATAAGCACATCACCGTCTTGTAAGTCCGCTTCGTTAAGCTCTTTAACTTGGGTGTGGTAGCCTTGGCTGTCATCTTTATTGATCACTAAACTCTTAAACATAACGCTCTCCAATATAGACCGATCGTCTATTAATGTAGTTAAAAATTATTTTACGATTAATTGCAAAAATGAACCGATAAAAGTATCGATAGGTCGTAAGTTTTTGGTCAATTTACTCTTGGCGATTGCGCCTTCCCAGCCCATCCAAAAGAAACTGGCTAGCGTATTGCAATCAAGAGCAGTATTAATCGCGCCTTCTTGTTGGGCTAATTGCAAGCAACAAGCTATTTTGTTTTGCCAAACATCAAAGGTATCTAATAGTTGCTGTCGATGGCTTTCTGGTAATAAGGTCACTTCTTGTTCAAGGTTGCCAATCAAGCAGCCACGTTGGAAATTATGGCGTGTCATACCAGCTTTCGCGTCGTTAGCAAAGTTTTCAATGCGCACTAGCGGTTTGTTTGCTTTGTTAAGTAAGTGTAAATCTAATTTTTTGGCAAAATAGTGACTGTATTCTTGAATCACTGCGATACCAAAGGCTTCTTTATTAGCAAAGTAATGATAAAAAGAGCCTTTGGGGACAGATACTTTTTTTAAAATTTGGTCAAGCCCAGAAGCGGAAAAACCAAATTCAGTAAAATATTCTACGCCACTTTGCACTAATGCTTGTTTAGTTTGACTGCTGCTTCTGCCTGATTTAGCTGGCCGGCCACGTTTTATTATTGTGTTATTTATGTTCATTTCTTTATATTAGACCGACCGTCTAGTTAAATGCAAGCGCAATATAAAACAAAGATAAAAATAAAAGTATGACGGTGTTAATCTTTTACCTTGGCTTATCATGAGTTGTCGCAGATTTGTCGCGCTTTGCCGCATTTATTGCTCGTTTGTTAGCATTTGTTATATCTTTACATAATACCAATAGCACTACCTTACTCACGCGAAATGGAAATTATGGCAACGAAAAGCACTGAAAGTACACTTGAATTAGGGCCACAAGCTTTTTCTAAACAAAGTCATCAGTTTTGGATTTTGCAAATATCGGGCTGGTTAGGCTATGCAGTGGTAGTTTTTTTGGCGATTATTCGGCCGCAAATAGCGCAGGAGAGTTTTAATTTTTCAGGGCAAATGACCAACTTAGTGTTGGAAACACTCAGTGGTTTTTTATTATCTTATCTACAATGGCAACTGATACGAAAAATTGTCCATTTACCGCTAAAAAAGACCTTGTTTTTAAGTTTTTTATCAGCGGCAACCTTAGGTTTAATTTTTAACGTTATTAAATTAAGTTTCTATAAAGTATTGGTTTATCAGCAAGAGTGGAATGAAGCGTGGGATATGCTCGAGTTTGGTGGTTGGCTACTTTTCTCGTTAACTACGATGTTTGTTTGGACGTCGATATATTTTATTATGCTCTACAACACTAAATTACAAGGTGAGCATGAAATGCTGCTGCGGGCGCAAACCGCGGCTAAAGATGCGCAGTTGCAAATGTTACGTTATCAGCTTAATCCACACTTTATGTTCAATACCATGAATGCAATATCAACACTAATTTATAAGAATGAAAATGAAACCGCCAATGAGATGATTGATAAGTTGTGTGAATTTTTTCGTTATTCATTGGATAAAAATGATAAAAGTAAAACGACACTACAAAAAGAACTAGAATTAATAGATCTCTACTTATCGATTGAAAAGGTAAGATTTGCTAATCGACTTAATATTGAAATTGATGTCTGTAAAACCGTATTAGACTGTCAAGTGCCGAGCATGCTATTGCAACCCCTGGTGGAAAATGCCATTAAATATGCGATTGAGCTACGAAAGTCCGGTGGTAAAATTCGTATCATGGCTAACCGAGTAGACGAGCGTTTGATCATACAAGTAGCAGACAATGGGCAAGAAACTCAAGTTAAAGTCAGTGATGGTTTCGGCATTGGTATGAGTAATACCAAAGCGAGATTAAATGCTATGTTTAGTGGTGACTACCATGTTGATATTACTGCTACTGATGAGGGGGGAACTATGGTATCTATCTCTATTCCCTACGAGAGCTAAGGTTAACTATGATTAATAAACCACTTACCGCATTAATTGTTGACGATGAGCCGCTGGCTTTAGAGGGCTTGCGACTTCGGCTAGAAAAAATACCCGAAATAGAGGTCATCGCAGAAGCCAGTGATGGCGATCAAGCTATTCATTTATGCCAAAAATTATCTCCGGATGTGTTGTTCTTAGATTTACGATTACCTGGCCTTAATGGCATTGAAGTTGTTCAAGCTTTGCAAGCGGATATTTTACCTATGGTGGTTTTTGTTAGTGCTTATGGCGAATATGCTTTAGATGCCTTTGAACTTAACGCTATTGACTACGTGATGAAGCCGGCTAACTTAGGTCGTTTGCAAAAAACGGTCGAGCGGATAATGCAGCGAGTTAAACCGGTAGATTCCGGTAAAGAGAAGTTCAAGCTGTTACGTGCCCTAGGTGAAAGTTCAGGCATAGCCGTGTCGGAACTGGAAGATTGGTTAGAGTCAGATAAACCATTACCGACACCGTTTGTTCAAGAGCTTGTGATCAAAAATAACGATCACGAAAAAGTGTTTTTATCGATTCATGATATTCGCTGGATTGATGCCGCAGGTGATTACATGTGTGTGCATACTAATGATGAAACCCATGTCGTGCGCATCACTATGAAAAAACTCGAAAGCCAACTTGATCCTAAAGTATTTTCTCGGATTCACAAATCGACCTTAGTAAACGTTAATTGTATTAAGAGTATTAAGCCGTTACGAAATAGCGAGAGTATTCTTGAACTGGGCAATGATGTGCAGCTAAAGGTCAGTCGTAACTTCAGCTCTGACATTCAAAAAATTGTCGAATCAAAGCAAATTTAATCGCACTAAGTGCATGGCTAAAATGCCTTCAACCTTTTGTCGTATTTTTGTCTCGCCTCACCTTGCTATGTGATAAAAAATCGCCCATGCCGCATGCAGAAACCACCATGGCGCATTTCCTTTGTAACTATTTGTAATTTAAATCAGTATGATCTTAGGGGGTAGTCTGCACTCATTATGTAAATAATGGTGTGGCTGCCGAGCTATGGTGTTAAATAAATCTTAATTAAATACTATTAAAATCGATAAGGTTTAGTTCGCACAACAAAAATAGTTGGGTAAATGGAAAACAAATTATGATAAAAGCTGCAAAAAAATTAACACAATTGCTTGCTGTAGCATCGACAATGTCGTTGCTTGGCTGTGGCGGTAGTGCAGAAACCGAAACTAAACCGGATAAAATTGATCCACAACAACCCGTTAGTGACTGGGCCTTAGTGTGGAGTGATGAATTTGATGGCGAAGCGATCAATGCACAAAATTGGACGCACGAAGTCGACTGTAATGGTGGTGGTAACCAAGAGAAGCAGTGTTATACCGCTAATGCTGAAAACTCATATGTTAAAGACGGTACGCTAAGTATCGCTGCTTTACCAGCAGAGGAAGGTGCTGCATTACCTTATACCTCCGCACGTATGATCACGCGTTACAAAGCGGATTTTAAATATGGCCGTATCGAGATGCGCGCTAAACTTCCTTCTGGGCAGGGCAGCTGGCCGGCATTCTGGATGATGCCAACAAACGAAGAATACGGTGATTGGCCACGTTCTGGTGAAATTGATATCGTAGAAGCTGTGAATTTAGGTGTAGTTAATGATGAAGGTATTGTAGAAAACAATATCCATGGCACCTTGCATTACGGTAAAAGTTGGCCAAACAACTCTTCGTCAGGCAAAGCGCACAGCATAGAGAGTGGCGCTAATCCTGCAGATGACTTCCATACTTACGCCGTAGAATGGCAAGAAGGTGAAATTCGCTGGTATATGGATAACTATTTATACGCCACGCAACGTCAATCAAAAGTACGCTATAACAGTAAAGATGAAGCGGTAGGGTTAGCGCATAAAGGCTGGTTTACTGAATATTATCAGCAACTTTCTGGCGAACTTACCACTTTTTGGGATACAGCGCCGTTTGATAAAGATTTTTATTTGATTCTAAACTTTGCCGTTGGCGGTGATTGGCCTGAAAATGTTAATGCTACAGGTGTCGATGCCGCGGCTTTTGGCGCTGGCAACACCTTTGATGTTGACTATGTACGTGTTTACCAGTGTATGTCTGATCCTGCAACCGGTAAAGGCTGTGATACAGTGCGCTCGGGCTATGATGATTTAGAAGATGGCTTAGTTGAAGGTAAAGCTCCTGTGCCTTTGCCGCCGAGTGACGGTGTCGCTAAAAACCTCGACATTTTTGACGGTAGCTTAGACGCAAACTGGACAGCATGGGATTGTTGTGGCGGTACAACGCCTGCCATTATCGCTGATGCAGATAAAGGTGATGTCGTGCAATTTAATATTAACGACAATAACGGTACTGTATTAGGATTTTCAACCCGAGGTGGACATTTCCCTGAAGATTTCTCTGGTGTTTCAAGCCCTTTTGATGCCTCACCTTTAGTCGATCTAAACGGCAGATTGTCATTTGAAATGAAAGTAATAACGCCACCAACCTCGGCAACCACATGGATTCTAAAATCAGAGTCTGGCGATGGTGGTCCTAATACCGGAGATGTAGCCTTAACTGAAAGTACAGAAGGCGTAGCACCGGTCGTTGGTCAATGGCAAACGTATACCTTCCCATTAGCATTTTTGCAGGAAAAAGGCCTTGATTTAAGCGCTATTGATGTGGTGATGGTATTCCCTGCTTGGGGAACAGGTGAAGGTGCAGAATATTTAATCACTAATATCGCTATTGAAGGAGATGTTGGTGCTTCACCAGAGCTTGTGGTTTTTACCGATGATGAAAACCCTAGCTGGCCAATGTGGGACTGTTGTGGTGGTTCAACTCCTACGGTTGAATTAGACGATGACGCCCACGGCAATGTTGCCGAGTTTTCAATTGGTGCTGAGCCAACGGTTATGGGCTTTATTTCTCGCGCTGCTAACACTGAAACGCCTGCTCCATTCGATGCTTCTGCCATTCTAACGAATGGTGTTATCCAGTTTGACATGAAAGTAACTGCAATGCCTGGCGATGCTGCTTGGATGTTTAAAGTTGAAGCAGATAATAATGCCAGTTTTGCTGAACTGCCATTAACTGACAGCGTTGAAGCAACTGTTCCAGCGCCAGGTCAATGGCAAACCTATACCTTTAACTTATCTGATTTAGCTGACGCGGGCTTAGATGTCAGTGCCATTGACGTCTTAATGATCTTTCCTGCATGGGGGGCCGGTGAAGGCGCTATTTATCGTGTAGATAACGTTAAAATTTACGATCCTACCGCGGTGACGGGTGTTAATACCTTGTTTGCTGAAGCACCAGCGTCTGGTTGGGCATTATGGGACTGCTGTGGTGGCACAACCCCTGCACTTGTTGCTGACGATACTGCTCACGGTGTCACAGCCGAGTTTTCAATAGGCGCGCAGCCAACTGTCATGGGAATTATTGCACGAGAAGAGTTTGTCGAAAATCCTGCACCAGTTGATGCATCGGCAATCCTAGCTAATGGCGTTGTTCAATTCGAAATGAAAGTGACATCAATGCCGGGTAGCGCGGCTTGGATGTTAAAAATTGAAGCAAACAACAATGCCACATTTGCTGAAATGCCACTTACCGACAGTGTTGAGGGCGCAGCTCCTGTATCCGGTGAATGGCAAACCTATACATTTACACTGCAACAATTATTTGATGCGGGCTTAGATATTAGTGGCATCGATGTCGTAATGGTATTTCCTGCATGGGGCGAAGGTGAAGGTGCAGTTTATCGTTTAGACAATATGATGATTTACGAGCCAACAAATTAATAGCCGCGTAATCGATAAAAATTAAAAGTTAAGCGGCTTTCAAAAAATATAAAGCCGCGATTAACAACCAAATTATAGAAGCAGGGTGAAAATGAAAAATTCAAAATTCTTAAAAAAACCTATTGCATTGGCGATCTCTTCAATTTTAGCGACCGGCCTTAGTGCACCATTAATTGCAGCTGAAGAAAATTTAATTGAAAATACCGATAGCGAAGTGGAAGTCATTGAAGTTAAGGGTATTAAAGGTAGTTTAATCCGTTCAATGAATTTAAAAAGGTCAATGTCAGGTGTCGTTGATGCTATTTCTGCCGAAGAAATGGGTAAGTTTCCAGACACCAATCTAGCAGAGTCTTTACAACGAATTACTGGCGTATCAGTGAGTCGTTCAAATGGTGAAGGCAGCGAGATTACGGTACGTGGCTTTGGTCCAGATTTTAATTTAATTACCTTGAATGGCCGTCAAATGCCAGGAACGGGTAACTCACGTTCGTACAGTTTAGAAAATTTATCATCTGATGGTGTTTCCGCATTAGAAGTATACAAAACCGCACGAGGTGAACAACCTAGCGGTGGCTTAGGTGCAACAGTCAATATTGTTACGGTTAAACCACTGCAAAGTCCGGGAGAAAAATATACCCTATCAGCGAAAGGCATTTATGATGAATCGAATGTCACTGGTGACGATATTACACCAGAGTTTTCAGCGCTATACAGTAATACCTTTGTTGATGAAACCTTTGGTTTAGCGTTGTCTTTCTCTCACCAAGAGCGTGATTTCCAAAAGCAATCGGCAAATATACAGGGTTGGCAATTTCAACCTGATGCCCAACTACCGTCATTAGATGCAGATAAAATTATTGATAATCGTAGTGCAAATGCAGCCGCAGGCGCATTTTTCCCTCGTGATATGAATTACGGTATTGCCAACGTTGAACGTGAAAGAACTAACGCCAACCTTACCTTGCAATACGCGCCAGTTGACAGCTTAGTTATTAGCCTAGATTACACTATGGGTGAATCTACCACAGGTACAAATTCTGTGGGCTGGGGGCAATGGCATGATTATGGCGGTAACATTAATAGTTATGAGCTTGATAGCAATGGCACGGTATTATTTGCCGACTTATCTGGGAATGATGGCTCATATACGGCCAACCGCGATACTACTGAAGTCAGTGAAAAATCACTGGGTTTTAATGTTGAATGGCAAGCAAGTGACCAGTTAAGTTTTTCCGTCGATTACCACGATTCAGAAAGTGAAGAAGATAATGGTAAAGACAAGGGGATGGGTGGTACGGGTTCATTGGTCTTTGGTTCTGACCAATTAGTAAATAAACATTATGACTTTAGAAACGGCGACATTCCGCAAGCCACAATTTTTTGGCGAAATGGTTCAACGACACTAGCACCGAGTGAAATGGATTCACATTTTAGTCAATTTATTCACAGTCCAGGTAAAGCTGAAGTTGAACAATTGCAAATTGATGGTGTTTGGGAAAATCCTTATGACTTTTCGTTAATGACCGTTAAGTTTGGCTTTGCTCGCACAGAACAAAAAATGAGCGGCTCAAATGCTTGGAGTGGCCTCATTGGTGGTTTCTTATTTAACCCTAATTATTCTGCCGCATTTCCAGACAGTATGTTTAATTACAACAGCACAAGTGGCTTTTTGGACCAGTTCTCAAATGGCAGTAATCCAATTGGCGCAGGATACTACTATAGCTTTGACTTTGATGAAGCGGTGGCTCGTTCGCAAGCTTATTTAAATCAAGACCTGTTAGGCGATGACTATTTTAGTACTGACCCTTATCGAGACGGTAGCATTCAGTCAGAAAGTTCTGTAGAAGAAAATACCAACAGTATCTATGTTTCTTCTTTGTGGGATTTTGATGTCGCAGATTTTCCCGTGCAGGTGAACTTGGGCTTACGCTACGAAGAAACAGAAGTTGAAAGTAATGTTTTACAAGACGTTCCCAATGATGTTTGGTGGCTAGGAGGCACTGAGTGGTTAACGCAATATACCTCAGGTGAAAATAACTTCTACGTTGAAGAAGGTGAGTACGACATTCTTTTACCTATGATCGATGTTCGCGTTGACTTAACTGACGATATTGTTGCTCGAGCGTCTTGGAGTAAAACTATCTCGCGTGCGCCTTTGGGCAACCTAGCGGGTGGCTTAGCATTAAGCCCAAGTCCGGGTTTGGATTCGCGTACGGGGAGCCAAGGTAATACGGATTTAGATCCCTATGAGTCTAAAAACTTAGATTTCAGTCTTGAGTATTATTACGCCGAGGGTAGCTATGCTGCGGTTGGTTATTTTAGAAAAGATGTTAAAAACTTTATTAGCACTCGCAGTAGCGTTGCACAGTATGAGGGGATACGAGATATATCTAAGGGACCTCGCTATGCGCAAGCGGTAGCTGATCTTAACGCCGAAGGCATATCAACTACCGGCGATAATATTTTTGCTCGAATGCAAGAAAATGGCGCCAGCTTAAATGCGCAAGGTTATCTCGTTCCTAATGCCGATGATCCACTTATGGCTTGGGATATCAGCGAACCTTATAACTCTGATGAGAAAATGGTCGATGGTTTTGAACTGGCCATTCAGCATCTTTTCGGTGAATCTGGCTTTGGCTTTGGAGCGAACGCTACCTTTGTTGATGGTGACGTTGAATTTGATACTGAAAGTCTTGCACAACAATCTCCACTTGAAGGCTTAAGTGACTCAGCAAACTTTCAAGTGTTTTATGAAAAAGATGGTTTGTCAGTGAAGGTTACTTACGCATGGCGTGATCAGTATCTCATTGGTGTTGGTCAAGACCAAGGCTCAAATGATGCTCCTCCGCAGTTTGCTAAGGAATTTGGTCAGCTTGATATGAGCGTGAACTATGATATTGACGATAACTTCACGGTATTTGTTGAAGCGATTAATTTAAATAATGAAACGGAACAGTCTTTTGGCCGCTATGAAGAACAGTTCTTATCAGCTAACCAGTATGGTTCAAGATATACCTTAGGTGTGCGTTATAGCTTTAGGTAATCGGTCATAAACGTAGCGCCTGTAGAGCTGCAGGCGCACATTTCTCTAAATTTTTCTTTGTCATGTATTATCAACATTGTTATTAACTTGCAAAAGCTTAATTCAATGAATATTGACAGCACATGACATGCTATTTCAATTGTATAGGACTTTTCTTATGGCTAGCACTTCAGCTGTATTGGGCAGCCAGCATAGCGACACTAATATTGGTTCACCGAATCAAAACCGCTTTGCTCTGATCTCATTAACATCATTGTTTTTTATGTGGGGTTTTATTACCTGCTTAAATGACATTTTAATCCCACATTTAAAAGCTATTTTTGACTTAACTTATACGCAATCTATGTTAGTGCAATTCTGCTTTTTTGGTGCTTACTTTTTAGTTTCACTGCCCGCTGGGCACTTAGTGAAAAAAGTGGGCTATCAAAAAGGTATAGTTGCTGGTTTAGTTGTTGCAGCCTTAGGTTGTTTGATGTTTTATCCTGCGGCATCAATGCATAGCTACCCAATGTTTTTGTCTGCGTTGTTTGTTTTAGCTAGTGGTATCACTATTTTACAAGTGTCGGCAAACCCTTATGTTACTTTACTTGGGCCAAAAGAGTCGGCGTCGTCACGCTTAACCATGACCCAGGCGTTTAATTCTTTAGGCACCACCGTTGCCCCTTATTTAGGTGGTTTGTTTATCCTAAATGAAGCAGCTAATGCAATGGTTACTACGCCTTCGGCAGACTCAGTCAAAGTACCTTATTTAATACTAACCGCTGCTTTACTGTTGTTGGCTGCTATTTTTGCTTGGTTGAAATTACCACACATTACTAGCGCTGAAACGGAAAAAGATGAAGTGATTTCAGGCTCAGCTTGGCAATACCGTCATCTAGTTTTAGGTGCAATTGGTATCTTCGTTTACGTAGGTGCTGAAGTAGCCATAGGTAGTTTTTTAATTAATTTTTTTGGCGAAGCGAATATTGCTGGCTTGGAGGAGTCACAAGCTGCTAAATACCTAACCTATTACTGGGGCGGTGCTATGATTGGACGCTTTGTCGGCGCTGCGGTGATGCAAAAAGTAGCGGCTGGTAAAGTGCTAGCCTTTAATGGTTTTTTTGCAGCAGTACTAGTCACTACAGCCATACTAACCAGTGGTCAAATTGCCATGTGGTCAATTCTTTTGGTTGGGCTTTTTAACTCTATTATGTTCCCTACCATTTTCAGTTTAGCGTTAAGCGGCTTAGGTAAACACACCAGTCAAGGCGCAGGAATTCTATGTTTAGCCATCGTTGGTGGTGCAATAGTGCCTTTATTCCAAGGGATGCTAGCTGACAGTATGGGTGTGCAACTATCGTTTATTTTACCGGTAGTTTGTTATGGCTACATCGTCTTTTACGGCATCCGTGGTGCGACACCACGCTCCGCTTTAAAACAGGGGCTTGCGTAATGAAAAAATTATCTTATGCCATATTATCTGCCGCAGTCTTGCTTGCCGTACAGGGCTGTAACTCATCAACCAAAGAACAAGTTATTAATGATAACGCCAATGCAGAGCTAGCAGCTAAAGACTTATCAATTTGGCCAAGTATAAGCTCAGCAGTGAAAAGCGATGCTGCGCTCGAGCGAAAAGTGCAAGCTATGCTAGCCACAATGACTTTAGAACAAAAAGTTGCGCAAATGATCCAGCCAGAAATTCGTGATATCACAGCAGAAGATATGCGTAAATATGGTTTCGGTTCATACCTCAATGGTGGTGGCGCATTTCCGCAAAACAATAAACATGCAACACCTCAAGATTGGATTGCCCTTGCGGAAGAAATGTATCAAGCCTCAATTGATGACTCACTCGATGGTTCTACAATCCCTACCATGTGGGGTACAGACGCTGTCCATGGGCATAACAATGTTATCGGAGCGACGTTATTTCCACACAATATTGGCTTAGGGGCGGCTAACAACCCTAAGTTAGTTGAGAAAATTGCCAAAATAACCGCTACAGAAGTGATGGTTACGGGTATTGACTGGGTGTTTGCGCCTACAGTTGCCACAGTGCGAGACGACCGTTGGGGAAGAACCTATGAAGGTTACTCTGAAGATCCCGAAATTGTAAAATCCTATGCAGCCGCTGTAGTCAAAGGCTTACAAGGCCATGCAGGGAAGGATTTTCTAGGTGATGATCGTGTGATCAGCACCGTTAAACACTTTATAGGTGACGGTGGCACCATAGCCGGTGATGACCAAGGTGATAATGTCGCTGCCGAGCAAGCGTTATTTGACCTGCATGCGCAAGGTTATGTCGGTGGTTTAACTGCTGGTGCACAATCGGTTATGGCATCGTTTAATAGTTGGCATGGCGATAAAATTCATGGCAATCGTTATTTATTAACCGAGGTTTTAAAAGATAAAATGGGCTTCGATGGTTTTGTTGTTGGCGACTGGAATGGCCACGGACAAATTGTTAATTGTACAAACGATAATTGCCCACAAGCCGCAAATGCCGGTTTGGATATTTTTATGGTACCGACCGATGCGTGGAAGCCTTTGATGGAAAATACCATTGCACAAGTTAAGCAAGGTGTCATCCCACAATCTCGTATAGATGATGCCGTAAGCCGTATTCTGCGCGTAAAAATGCGTGCCGGTTTATTCAGTAAGCCAAGCCCTGCTCAGCGACTTTATTCAGGGAAAACCGAACTTATTGGTGCTGAATCACACCGAGAAGTTGCCCGTCAAGCGGTACGGGAATCGTTAGTGCTGCTGAAAAACAAAGCCAATATATTACCTCTTTCACCTAAGTTAAATATTTTAGTTGCCGGTGATGCCGCTGATAATATCGGTAAGCAGTCAGGCGGTTGGAGTATCACCTGGCAAGGTACTAACAACAGCAATGAGGATTTTCCCGGTGGTTCGTCTATTTATGCTGGTCTTAAGCAACAGGTTAACGCTGCTGGTGGCGCTATCTCGCTGAGTGCAGACGGTCAGTACTCAGAAAAACCGGATGTCGCTATTGTGGTTTTTGGTGAAGAACCGTATGCAGAAGGTCATGGCGATAAAGATAACTTAGCTTATCAACGTGGTTCGAAAACTGATTTAGCGTTATTGAAAAAATTGAAAAGCCAAGGTATTCCGGTGGTGAGTATTTTTATCAGCGGCAGACCGCTCTGGGTAAATGCCGAACTTAATGCCAGTGATGCTTTTGTTGCTGCTTGGTTACCTGGCTCTGAAGGTAAGGCCGTTGCTGATGTGCTGTTAACCGACAACGCTAATAACCTTCAGTATGATTTTACCGGTAAGCTATCTTTCTCGTGGCCAAAAACGGCGACGCAAATCGTCAATCGATATGATGAAAATTATGATCCATTGTTGCCGTATGGTTTTGGATTACGTTATCAAGATCAAGCGCAACAAGTTCAGAGATACTCACTTGAAGGTTTATCAGAGCAGCTAAGTAGTGATGAAAACTCAGCAAAAAATACCCAAGTTTTTGTTGGCAAAGTCACTAGTCCTTGGCGGATGTTTTTAACCTCTGAATTACAGTCGTCCGAGCTACTTTCTAATAGCGCTTCGCTACCGGGTATTGCTTATCGAACTGTCGATAAAGTCGTACAAGAAGATGCCTTTCGTCTAGCAATGAATGGCAGTGCGAAAGCAGGTATTATTTTTTCTAGTAGCTTTAGGGAAGATCTTTCATTTGAATTAGAGCAAAAGTCGTCGCTAGTAATGACCATAAAGCATGACGGTTCAATCACTAAACCTGCCAGCAAGCCGGTGACGGTTGAAATGCATTGTGAGTCACTTGGTGATGCGATGGGAAGTTGTCGTGGCGCGGTGGATATCGAAAAACAGCTACACGGTATCCCAGCAGGACAATGGCAAGATATTGCTATTGATCTAAGCTGTTTTACTCAACAAGGTGTGCAAATGGATAAAATTGTTTCACCGTTTGCTCTGTATACCGCTGGCATCAATAAGTTCTCGATCAGTAGTGTTCGCTTTGAGTCTAAAACCAGTGAACTAGAACAGCAGTCAATCAACTGTCCTTAACGTTTAGTAACGTCATACAGCTAAAAAGGTCGGTAATAATTACCGGCCTTTTTTTTGCAACGATAACAACGATACAACTAGTGCAAATTCATACACTATCTCATGGCAATAAATGCTATTGCAAAGGCACTTAAATAGCTTTAGTGGGCTATTTTGCTACTTTGCGTAATTAACCCAAGACTATTTGCCTAAAAAAAACGATAATTCCCCTCATTAAGATAAATTCGTTTAATGGCCATGATTTCATACTGAAAGCTTGGCGATTAAAGCAAAAATTTGTGGGACCCAATTCAATGGAAATTAAAGTTAATTTTCTCGACAATGTAAAAGTTGAAGCTAAATTTGATGACTTTACCGTTATCGCCGATCAACCTATTCGCTATAAAGGTGATGGCTCAGCGCCAGGGCCTTTTGACTATTTCCTTGCGTCTTCAGCCATGTGCGCTGCTTATTTTGTAAAGGTTTATTGTAACTCGCGCGATATTCCAACTGAAAATATTCGCTTGTCACAAAATAATATTGTTGACCCTGAAGATCGTTATAAACAAATATTTCAAATTCAAGTTGAATTGCCAGAAAGTATTTCAGAAAAAGATCGTTTAGGCATCAGACGCTCAATTGATCGCTGTACCGTTAAAAAAGTGATACAAACTGGTCCTGAATTCAAAGTAGAGCTTGTTGATAGTCTTGAAGAAGACGCACAGGCTATGTTGATGGCAGGCTCGACAGAACAAGCCAGTACTTTTATTTTAGGCAAAGACTTACCGCTTGAAGAAACCATTGCCAACATGACCGCTATATTGGCTGGTCTTGGCATGAAAATAGAAATCGCTTCATGGCGTAATATTGTGCCCAATGTTTGGTCATTGCATATTCGTGATGCGGCCTCGCCAATGTGTTTTACTAATGGTAAAGGTGCAACCAAAGAAAGCGCGCTTTGCTCTGCTTTAGGTGAGTTTATTGAGCGTCTTAACTGTAACTTTTTCTACAATGATCAGTTTTTAGGCCAAGATATTGCCGAAAGTGACTTTGTTCACTACCCGAATGAAAAATGGTTTGAACTAGACGAAAGTGATGAGTTACCTAGCGGAATTTTAGATGAATATTGTCTGGAGCTTTATAATCCTGATGATGAATTACGCGGTTCTAACTTAATTGATACTAATTCGGGTAATATTGACCGTGGCATTTGCACCATTCCTTATACCCGTCAATCTGATGGCTCAACAGTGTATTTCCCGTCTAACTTAATCGAAAATTTATTTTTAAGTAATGGCATGAGCGCCGGTAATAACTTAGCTGAAGCACAAGTACAGTGTTTATCTGAAATATTTGAACGAGCGGTAAAAAGACAGATCATAGAGCAAGAAATTGTTTTACCTGATGTGCCGAAAAACGTACTTGAAAAATACCCGAGCATTTTAGCGGGTATTCAAGCGCTTGAAGAGCAAGGTTTCCCTGTTGTTGTTAAAGACGCTTCGTTGGGTGGCCAATTCCCCGTGATGTGTGTCACCTTGATGAACCCGAAAACCGGCGGTGTATTTGCCTCTTTTGGCGCCCATCCAAGTTTTGAAGTAGCGTTAGAGCGCAGTTTAACTGAATTGCTACAAGGTCGTAGTTTTGAAGGCTTAAATGATGTGCCAAGACCCACTTTTAATAGTCTGGCAGTATCGGAGCCAGAAAACGCCGTTGAACACTTTATTGATTCAACGGGTGTGATCTCGTGGCGCTTCTTTAGTAATAAGCATGATTATGAGTTCTGTGAGTGGGATTTCTCGGGCACCAGTGAAGAAGAAAACAACCGTTTATTCGCTATTTTGAAAGACTTAGGCAAAGAGGCTTATGTGGCGGTATTTGACCAACTTGATGCTACGGCTTGTCGTATATTAGTGCCTGATTACTCAGAAATTTATCCAGTAGAAGATCTTATTTGGGATAATACCAATAAGGCGCTAAATTATCGTGAAGATATCCTCAACCTGCATATTTTGGATGATGATGCGTTAGAGAGTTTAGTGACCCGTTTAGAAGACAGTCAACTTGATAACTATATTGATATTCGCACCTTAATTGGTATTGAATTCGATGAAAACACCGTGTGGGGTCAACTGACAATTTTGGAGCTTAAATTACTCATTTATTTGGCATTAGGCGCGTTGGAAGATGCCCAAGAACTAGTAGAAGAGTTCTTACAATTTAACGATAACACCGTTGAGCGACGTTTGTTTTATCAAGCGATGCAGGCGGTACTTGAAATTGCCTTAGATGAAGAAATGGAACTTGAAGACTTTCTAGTTAATTTCACTCGCATGTTTGGTCAGAGCGTGATGGATAATGTTATCGGTTCAATAAATGGTGAGGTGAAGTTCTTTGGTTTGACACAAACCAGTATGAAACTCGAAGGGTTAGACAAGCACCTAAGATTAATTGATAGCTATAAAAAATTGCATCATGCGCGTCAAATGAAAGCGGTAAACGCCTAGTTAGACTCTTGGGTCTTGAGTGAGCAGAAGAAATACTAAATAAAGCCAACGCCAATAAATTAGCTGTTGGCTTTTTTATTGGCGCTGTGAAAATATTTATTGTTCAGGTAAAACTTATACCAATTGAATTAATGAATTAATCAATTTTAAACGAGGATAAATGTTCAGCAGCAAGGCGCTTGATTGAGCAATAGCTGGCTATTGGGATTGAAAGCAACGTAGATACTGGATATTTAGGCCGCTTTAGAATGATCGATTGTTTATTTCAATTGGTATTAAACGCGATAAAGTTAAATTTTAGGTAAAAAAAAGCGTTTACTAAAAAGTAAACGCATTATAAAAACATAAAACACTAGGGGGAAATAAAGTCTCTCGTATAGTATGAGTCGTTATTTTAAAAAGAGTTCAATATTGATAAAAATTTATTTTGCTCTTACCAATAAAAGCGTAATTTTTATATTTAAGCGATGCCTAGTATCAAGATTTAACTAAAACTAACAGGCAGCTTTAAGGTCTTTGCTATTCGTGGCAAGCTACTTTGAAAGGCTAACTTTTACCACATTACAGACATAAATCCTCAGATAATTAAGCAGGTAAATATGTCAGCTATGTACTGCGAAACAGTCTTCGCTTATTGCTTAAATATAAGGTCAATTTGATAAGCGTATCACTTTTGCAGATTGACAGTTTAGTGTTCTTTAATATTTTGAGCAGTTGATTAAGTGGATTAAACACCCTCTATTGGTTTTAGAGGATTATAAAGCAAGGCTAATAGTATAGGTACAATTTAACAGATTTTGTTGCCTATTATTGGCCTTACTATGCGGTACTAGGCTTACAACATGACTACGACCATGGTTATGATTGTACTCTGACGTTGACCGAGTAAAGCGTAATGTCTGATCCCATTTTTGACTCTTTAATTCAATTTGTTCATTTATCTTAAGCCACTTTCCTTGATACGTTTTCAGCAAGTATTCCCCTTTATCTTGAAGCCAAATATCAACTTCGATGACAAAACTATTATCCGCTTTTAAAGTTAAATTAGTGGCATGATGGCAATCAATAGCTCCGTATTCATTTATTAAAGGAATTTTATAGTTGGGTGTTTTAGCAACATAATCTTTTGGAAAGAGGTACAAGCCAAAATTATTGACAGAGTATGAATGGCTACCCTGAGCCAACAAAGTAGTCGACGAAATTTCATAACCTAAGGTTTCTAAACTGCTAAGAATGCTGCCTATTCGCGTATGATATTGTCTACTTGGGGTATATATCAATGTATCATTGCTTATTTTTTGCGGAAAAGGATGTTGGTTAACATGTAGTTCAAACAAATCTTTATTAAGTGCCTTATGAATTTGCTCAATATTTCGTTCAGATAAGTGGGTCGCAAATAAGTGCACTTGTGTCTTTGAGCTACAAGCACTGACTAAAAATGCACATATGAATACTATAAAATTACGTTTTTTCATCAGACTGCCTTTATGTTGATTACAGCTGTAATACTACAGGTGATTACACGTATAAACAAAGTAAAAGTTACTTGAAAAAATCATGCCAAATCATTTAGATATAATTAAAGCGGTCACTGTAGATGGATATTAAAATCCTTCGAAAAATATAAAATATGTTTGGAAGAAAATTAACTTGAGATTTTAGTATTTTCAAGGAAATGACTGTTGCTAAATGTGTAGTAACTCCTCTTAGCAACTTACTTATGACTTTAATATCATCTGCTATCGGATCGCAAAACAGATATATAAACGAAACATCAATGTTAGTTAACTAGGTGCACAAAGTTAGCCATATAAGCTTTATGATGGCTGCTTTGCAACTGTCAGGCTAGGTTAAGCCTCTGAGTCTAAGATGTGTTAGATATAAGATCTGTTGATTTGATTAACAGACCTTAGGCTCAGTGGACAATAATGAATTTAATTCTATTCTATTTTAGTTCTGGTACGGACTAATGGATGATAACGAGATGTTTTGCTGACTGAATATTTTACCGTCAACATCTTTCAAACTAAGTTTTATACTCGGATCAGCTTGTTGCCAATCAATCAATAACTCTCCGTAGTTAACACTGTGGGTGAACTTGCCAACCCGATGTTTGTTCGGGCTGACCTCTTTCCATTCTTCGGTTAGGCCAGAGCTAGTAACTTCCCATAACGGGTAGTCCAAATTTTGTGTTACTTTCGACATTTCTCCCCAATGGGTATCGCCACTGATGATGATAACGCCATTGACTTGGTGTTTTTTGATTAAGGCTAATAATCGGTTTCTGTCACTTGGAAAATTTGCCCATGACTCCCAACCGGTAAATTCAGGTAAAAGTTGTAAACTAGAGCCAATTATTTTAATGGCTGAAGGCTTTTGTAATTCAGACTCAAGCCATTGCCATTGTGCTTCACCCAACATTGAGGCATTTCTTTCTTCACTCGGGCTGTATGGTCCCATATTGTTAGGCTTACGTTTCAATTGGTAATCAGCCATGCCGACACTATTGAGCGCCGGTCTATTCCAGCGCAAATCGGGTAAAATCACCTGTACTTTTTTATCGTTTTCGCCGTACATATAGGCGGTGTAAATGCCGTCACTTCGGCGGTAACGTGGCGAGTTTTTCGGCTCTTGCCAAAAATCGAGCATTAATTTTCTTGAGCTTTCTTTTTGTTTATATTCCACGCCAGCGTCATTTTCACCAAAGTCGTGATCATCCCAAATAGCGATTGTTGGTGTTTTTTCTCGCAGGGTTTTAATGCCTGGATTTTTGCCAAAGCGTTGATATTTCTCTGCCATATCGTCCATATCAGTGGTGTCACCGTAAATATTGTCACCCAGAAAAATAAATAAATCGGCATTTTCACGATTAATGGCATTTAAGATCGGCATGGCTTTATCTTGATGTGAACAGGAACCAAAAAGAATTTTTTGCGCCATTGCTTCAACGGGCATAAACAAAGCTAAACTTGTACTAAAAACGAGTGGAAACATGGATGTTTTCATTAAAATACTTCCTTAATAAGGCTGCCAATATTTGGATTAAATGCCTTTGGATTTTCGCCTAGTAGTGTTAACGCCGTAGCGGCAATTTGATTTTGTTTTACTTCTTGTGAGGTTTTCACTTCACCAATATTATTGACACCAGGGCCGATTGCTGCAAACCATATATGCTCCGAGCCAACAATACCTTTGGGAAATTGTTTAAGATTTTTCATATAGCTTTTTACCGCCAGTGAAGACGCATGATGTTGCCAATCAGAGGCGTTACTGCCTCTACCATGATCTGTGGTGATCATTAATACGGTGTTATCTTTGTAGCCTTTTGTACTTTGTAAGGTATGCCACAAATCAGCAATAAATTTATCGGTTTGATGGGCTGAGGTTAAATAACTGTCGTAGTGACCGTCATGGGCGAAATCATCGGTTTCGCCAAAAGAAATGATCATCACTTTAGGTTTTACCTTGAGTAAATAATCTTTTGCATAACGATAAGTAAAACTGTCTAGACGCACATTATGCCAAGGACTAGGTATTTCCTGTTGTAATTGGTTTAGCAAGGTGGCTTCATTAGACAGAGCATAATTTTTTGCTGGCATAAAACCGGCATTAACATGCAGTTTACTGCGCTGGGTATTTAAGATAAATGGCAGTACATCCCAACTACCAAATGCCGCTAGTTTATGCTCATAACGTGTTTGGTTGTTTAACCATTCTAAAAACGATATTTGTGGGTTTGGTTTTTTCGCATTGCTATCTAATGTGTGATCAACAACACCAGTGAAAATTTCGCTATAACCCGGGTAAGAAAAATGCCATTGGTTGGCAATGGACATGTTAGACCCTATTTTACGATTGCCAATAACCATACCGTTTTTGGCGATGGTCTGCCAAAAAAAAGGCATTAATAATTCCCGTCGTTTGGTTTCATTGTCATGCCAAAATTTTTCTTTAACATGGCGATCTGCACGAACAAACTTTTGGTTGTTGAGTAAGCTTGGATCTGCACCAGTAAATAGCTCTTGCCACCTAAAGCCGTCAATGGTGACTAACACCAGATTTTTACTCGCTGTTGCAGAGGCATTTATACTGATTAATAGCGAAGAAAACAGCATGAGAGAAATAAATTTTTTCACGTATTTATCCTTTTTTAAAGTATTTAAGCCAAGCTAGTGCTTGGCTTATAAGTCATGGGGGTAATTAGCTATTAAATTAAAAAGTTGCTGTTAATGTCATTGAGGCGGTACGAGGTGCACCAATAAAGAAGGTGTTGCCATTACCAGAGCCAGTTGACAAGTAACTTTCATCAGTAATATTAGTGACAACAAAAGCAATATCAACAGAGCTAATCGCGTTACCTAAAAAATTGATGAAGTAGCCTGCGTTCATATCAAAGGTTGTGTAAGAGTCCGCAGCTCCGCGCTCACCCGTATATTTACCTGAAGCGCCAACACGAAAGTTTCCGTTGCTGTAGTCGGTAGATAGCACAAACATATCGTCCACTGAGTCGATAACCTTATCGCCATTTTCGAAACCAGGGGCATCACCAATGTAACGAGAATCATTATTGGTGTACGACGAATAAATGCTCCACTCATTATTGAAGCGGTAACTTAAACTCAATTCAAAACCATCAGACTCAATGCCGCCAACATTAAGGTAAGAGCCGTTAGTACCAATGTTATAGTCGATACCGCCAGTATCACTGCCTGGGGCAATAAAGGTAATTCGGTTATCAAAATCGATTGTGTAGTAAGTGGCTGAAAAGCTAATATCTGCGTTATTGTAGCGTAAACCTAGATCAATATTTTCAGCAGTTTCAGGTGCAATATCTTCGAGAGTTGAGGCATCGCGCTCTAATACACCGTCTTTAATAGCGGAAAAGTTTTCGCTATAGCCAGCAAATAACGCTATTGAATCGTTTAATTGGTAAATAGCACCCGTGCTGAATAAGGTATCTGAATCACTATTAACTTTGCTTGTTACATTACCGGTAAATTTATTAGTTTTTTCGATATCGACAAGATATTTTTGTACACCAATATTAAGTGATAAATCACCGAAATCTAAGGTGTCTTGTAGATATAATTTAAAGGTATCTGTTTGAAATTCATTACTATACTGCGTCCAGTATGGTGTATTGTCAAAATGGTGATAAACACGGGCATCAACTACCTTATGCCAATCACGAGATTCATTACGCTCATTTGACTCTGCCCATAAACCGAACTGAATGTCATTTATGCCGATTGACCAGTCAATATTTGCTGTTAAGCCAAAGCGATCTTTTTCGTAATGGGTATGACGATAAGACATCACAGGGATCGCGCTGTCGTTGTAGCAGGCAGGATTTAACTCTGCACCAGAAGCCCAAGGCCAAGTGAGCTCTTCAGTACAGCCCGCTATTTTTGTTAATGGTGTACCGTTTGAGTCAGTAAAACCGTAGGATTTAAGCGAGCCGTTTTCATTTAGTACGGCGTCGCCATTGTCATCAATTGCAATTAAGTAAGGCGGGATCCAATCACCGCGACCTTCATTTTTATGATAATAGGGGGTTATTTGAAAGGATAAACGCTCTGATAATTGATAATCAAATTTCACATAAGCGAGCGTGTTTTCGCGTAACGTTGACCAACCTTCGGCAAACATTTGATCAAAATGTGGCGTGCCTGTCCAGTTCCAGGTTAATTGATCCCAATCCGGTGTTTGTTCAAACTGCTCAATTGATACTGAGTTGTAGTTGTCTTCATCAGCATCATCGTAAGATATGCGACCTGTTATCGTTAAGTTGCTTAATTCAGTTATAAATTTGGCTTCAGCATGTTGGCGCTCCATACCACCATTTGAGCCTTCACCTACCCAGCGACTCGTCGAGGTTGAAGAGTAACTCATGTAGGCGTAAGTATTATCAAAAATTTGACCGGTGTCATGACGTATAAAATAGCGAGAAGCGTCATGGTCACCATTAGTATAAGCAAATTTGGTTTTAGCGTTCAACGCTGGATCTGAGCTGACAAAATTGAATGTTCCCCCCAGAGCTTCTAAAGAAGCAGAAGATATATCTGACGTGCCTTGAGATACCTCAATGGTTGTCATGTTTTCACTGTCTAAAAAGCGATTTGCTTTTGCGCCGCCACCATAATTTGAACCACCATTAGGAATACCATCTATGGTCATGCCTAGTTGTTGTTGGTTGCCGTCAATTGAAAAACCACGCATGGTAATCGATGTTGACCAATCGTCGCCACCAAAAGCATCACCTTCGTTAATACTAATGCCTGGTAAATTATCCATAACAGCAAGCACGCTGCTCACTGATGATTGTTGTTTAACCATTGAAGGGTCAATAACATGATTGGCGTGTGATAGCTTTTTAGCGACAACAGATATTTCTTCCATAACCGTGTCATTATCTGTACTACCATTATCATTTGCCATAGCCGCTATTGAAAACGAGCTTGTTATTGCTAACGCGATAAGATTTTTTGCATAGTGAGTAGTCATAATTTTCCCTGAATAAAAATAATTTATTGTTTTAATTGCGGAAGACTATGCAGAATTTTTGTGTCGAATTATTGACTTAACGGTGACAGTTTAATGATGGAATTGTTGCAGTAATTCGACGTTACTGGCGAACCAGTTGAAAGCCAAATAATTAAGTAGATGTTGTTATATTTGCATGTTGTGCCTAGGTAGGTCACCTAAACTTGGCTAAATTATATAGCTCACATCATGATTTTTACTCGCGTTAAAATTGACTGCATGAATGCAGCTACATTGCTTATCGGGAATAAAAATAAAAAAAAACGTTTACTAAAAAGTAAACGTTTTATAAAAACATAAAACACTAGGGGGAATAAAGTCTCTCGTATAGTACGAGTGTTTGTTGCTATAAAAGTTCAAATTGTTTTTAAATTTTTATATTTTGTGATTATTTTTATCTATCTCGACTGATTTTTAACACTTATGTATAAAAAATAATTTGCTATTTGCTGAACCAGTCCGCATTTAATAATAAAGCTTATCTGGTTTATTTTATTATGTTGTCATATTTACTCCCTGTATTGATCGGTTTAATACTCATTGCCTATTTAGCTGGCAAGCCGTATTGGTTGGAATATAAGCGCAGCATGATAAAAGCTAAACCGTTTAAAAAACAATGGCGAAAAATCATTCAGCAAAGAATGCCATATTTTAAAAAAATGCCAGCGCACTTGCAGTTGCAACTAAAACAGCATATTCAGGTGTTTTTAGCAGAAAAAGAATTTGTTGGTTGTAACGGAGTAGAAATTACTGATGAAATAAGAATCACCATAGCCGCGCAAGCCTGCTTGTTATTGCTGAATCGAAAAACTAATTATTATCCAAAATTAAAAACAATATTAGTTTACCCGAGCGCTTTTGTTAAACAGCAACAAAGTCGAAATGTTGATGGTGTTCAGTTTAGCCAACGCATGGTGCTCGCTGGCGAATCTTGGGATTTTGGAAAAATTGTTTTATCGTGGCAAGATACCTTAGTTGGGGCACAAATTCCCGACGACGGTCGAAATGTGGTGATCCATGAATTTGCCCATCAACTTGATCAAGAAGACGGTAGGGCGAATGGCGCGCCAATATTAGATTCAGGACAAAGTTATCAATGTTGGTCTGAAGTTTTTTCAAAACAATTTGAAATACTACAAAAACAAGCAGATGAAGGGACACCGTCATTGTTCGATTACTATGGTGCCACTAATCCTGCTGAGTTTTTTGCCGTGGTTAGCGAGGTATTTTTTGAACAAGCTCGAGAATTTAGTCATCAACAGCCACAGCTTTATCGACAATTAACTCAATATTATAAAGTTGATCCCGTTCAGTGGTAACGCTGAAAGTAAAAAAGCGAGCATTACTGTAAAGCAATACTCGCCTGAAATATAATTAATTGTAGCTAACTAATTAGTTTTTATTTTAAATCAAAGCGATCAAGTTGCATCACTTTCACCCAGGCTTTAACAAAGTCATTAATAAACTTGTCTGATGCGTCATTCGACGCATAAACTTCTGCAATAGCACGTAGTTCAGAACTAGAGCCAAAAATTAAATCAACCGGTGTTGCTTGCCATGTTAATTTATTAGAGTTGCGATCGTAGCCTTGATATACCCCTTCTTGGCTTTTGTCTTTGCGCCATGTGGTTGACATATCGAGTAAATTAACAAAGAAATCATTGCTTAATTCTCCAGGGTTTTTAGTTAACACACCCAGAGCAGAGCCATCATAATTGGCATTAAGTACCCTCATTCCACCGACCAGTACCGTCATTTCTGGTACATTTAAGCCCAGTGTATTAGCTTTATCAACTAACATTTCGGCAGGCGACATATAGCTTTCATCACTGTAATAATTACGAAACCCGTCAGCATCAGGTTTTAAGTAATTAAACGACTTTACATCTGTTTGGGCTTGAGTAGCATCAGCACGACCGGCACTAAAAGGCACGTTAACCTTATGTCCTGCAGCTTTTGCTGCTTGCTCAATCGCGGCACCACCACCTAAAACGATTAAATCTGCTAATGATACTTTTGTCTTTGATGATTGCTGATTGAAATCAGCTTGAATCGCTTTTAATTTAACTAATACTTTATTCAATTCAGCAGGGTTATTTACTTGCCAGTTTTTTTGCGGCTCTAGTTGAATACGCGCCCCGTTTGCACCACCACGCATGTCAGTTACACGATGACTGGCAGCTGATGCCCAAGCCGTTCTGACTAGCGCAGGACTTGCTATGCCTGAATTTAAAATCTGCTGCTTAAGTTTAGCAATATCTGCTGCTGAAATTAAGTCGTAGTTAACTGTAGGGATCGGATCCTGCCACGATAATATTTCACTTGGGACATCTGAACCGACATATCTCGCACGTGGTCCCATATCGCGATGAGTGAGTTTAAACCACGCCTTGGCAAAGGCTTTGTCGAACTCTTTTGGATCGGCTTGAAAACGTTCAACAACTTTACGAAAACTTGGATCTTCTTTCAATGCTAGGTCAGTGGTAAACATTATTGGTGCATTACGTTTATTGGCGATATGCGCATCTGGCACTAAATTAGCCGCAGATTTGTCGCTAGGGATCCATTGAATAGCGCCGGCAGGGCTTTTAGTTTGTACCCAAGTAAAGTTCATAAGGTTATCAAGGTAGTTTGAAGACCATTGTGTTGGTGTTACGGTCCAAGCTCCCTCTAAACCACTACTGCTCGTATCAGCACCAACACCTGTACCACAACTATTTTTCCAGCCTAAGCCTTGTTGCTCGATACTTGCAGCAGCAGGTTCAGCGCCCACGCATTTATCTGGTTTTTTTGCGCCATGAGCCTTACCTAAGGTATGGCCACCGGCAATAAGTGCGACTATTTCTTCATCATTCATTGCCATACGGCCAAATGACATTCTGATATCTTTGGCTGCTAAAAGTGGATCGGGAACGCCATGTGGCCCAACGGGATTAACATAAATTAAGCCCATTTCAACTGCAGCAAGTGGCCCCTTTAATTTGCCTTTTTTATCACGTCGTTTATCGTCAAGCATGTTAGTTTCTGGGCCCCAGTAAACTAAATCAGGCTCCCAATCATCACTTCTGCCACCAGCAAAACCAAAAGTTTTAAAGCCCATTGATTCCAAGGCAACATTGCCTGAAAGTACCATTAAATCAGCCCATGAAATTTTACGGCCGTATTTTTGTTTCACCGGCCAGAGCAAACGTCGAGCTTTATCGAGATTGACATTGTCAGGCCAACTATTGAGTGGATCGAAACGCTGTTGCCCGCCGGATGCACCGCCACGGCCATCGTGAACGCGATAAACGCCAGCGCTGTGCCATGCCATGCGGATCATTAATGGACCATAATGCCCCCAATCTGCAGGCCACCAAGCTTTAGAGTCAGTTAGTGTTGTTTCGATATCTTTTTTTAGCTGAGTTATATCAACCGTGGCAAATTCTTTAGCATAATTGAATTGTTCGCCATAAGGATTAGACTCAGCACCATGTTGACGTAATGGACTCAGGTTCAGTTGCTCAGGCCACCAAAACTGATTGGTTTTGGCTTCTCCAGCCGCGAATGTGGACGTTGACAAAGCGATTGTTGATATCGCTACTGATATGGCGGCAGCGAGTGAAAGTGTATTTTTAAGCATAATTATTCCCCGATATTTATTTTGATGCATTTAGTTAAACTTTGGTGCTTAAAGCATAGAGCTGCTTGGTTTATTTTTATAATTGATTGACTGGAAGATAGTGTTCTGTTTTTTCAATGGTTAGCTTTATTGCTTTTAAATTAATAGCTTACCGTACTACTTGAAAATATTGGGCGCTTTTGGAGTAAGTTAAGCTTATCTATAATGTATAAAATTGATTAAACTGGTGTTTATGTTCGATAATAACTATCAACGCGAGACTGAGAACAACAGACGTTGATAACGGAGATTTATGATTTCATTAAAGCAATTACATTATGCGTTAGCGGTTGAAAAAACCTTACACTTCAAAAAGGCGGCAGACGCCTGTCATGTTTCACAGTCTGCGTTAAGCACGGCGATAATTGAACTTGAAAAGCAGTTAGGTAGTACGATTTTTGAACGTAATAATAAGCAAGTGCTGATCACCAGTAATGGGCAATTAATTCTAAATAAAGCAAAAATAGTAAAGCGCGAATTGGATGAGCTAGTGCAACTATCACAATCGAATAAGCAAGCATTTATTAACCCTATGACTATTGGCGTTATTCCAACGATCGGTCCGTATTTATTACCAAAAGTATTACCTGAGGTTAGGCAACAACATCCAAATTTTAAGTTGAAAATTATCGAAGAACAATCGCATGTCTTAGTCGACATGGTCAGAACTGGTGATATTGACGCGGCGATACTGGCGTTACCATTTCCTATTGATGGCTTAATGAGTTTCGATTTTTGGCAAGAAGACTTTTATTGGGTTAGCCATAAAGATGAATGCCCGAGCCAATTGAAAGAAATTACCAGTGAAGAGCTCGAAATTGATAAGTTAATGTTGCTAAAAGACGGTCATTGTTTGAAAGATCACGCTCTTGCGGCATGTAGTATGCGAAACGATAAGCAAGATACTGACTTTGACTCAGCCAGTTTGCATACCTTAATTCAAATGGTGGCAGGCAAACTCGGCACCACGTTAGTGCCGCAAATGGCGTTAGATCAGCTTATTTATGATGAGTCAGAAATAAGAGCAATTCACTTAAATGAACCGGGACCACATCGCACCATCGCGCTGATTATTCGTCCTAATTATGTTAGAACCAATGAGTTAACTCAGTTAAGAGATATATTCAACCAACAGTTAACTAAAAAGTGCTGTTAGCGCAGCTAAATAAAAAATGCGGTTAGCGTATTAATTTTCGATCTTAGTACAACAGATAAACCCCGTATATATCTGTTTTTTAGAAGTACTTTATCAATTTAATAACATTTACTGTATGAACAGGCTGGGTAACAATTAGGTTAAGTTAATTTAAAGGATAAAACCATGAGAAACATTATTGATAACCTAAGCGAAAGCATCAGTGAAAATATTAAGAGCCTCTTCAGCGTAACCCGTCAACATCATACACCTGCATGCAAACGTCAGCAGGTTGAGTGCAACTACGCCAATAATTATTACGGTGACCAAGCATGCCAACTAAAGGACATGGAATAATATAGATTAGCTAAAGGCCATGGACTAGCATAGTTCAGGTTTTAGTATAACTAACCTGTTGATGTCTCTTTGCTTTTCACTGATTTGACACTGCCCAGATTTGAATGTGGACAGTGTTAAATTAGTAACCTAATAACAACAAAAAACTCAGGTTACTTGGGATATTATTGGTGCTGTTATCACTGTTGGTAAACGCTTTTTAAACTCTCGACGCAATAAATAAAAACTAAGCAAAGCCTGTATGCAAACCGTTGTTACGGAAACATACCAAAGCTGCTCGATTTTAAAATCATTATGCTGTGATAGCCAAAGTGCCGGAAATATAAAGGTTAGTAATCGCGTGGCTGTGCTTATTAATGCTGGCCAGGTATTGCCAAGTGATTGAAACATGCCTGAGCAGGTAAAAATAAGCCCTGACGGGACAAAGTTCCAGCAGATAATTTGTAAAAATACCGCACTGATAACAATAACTTGTTTGTCACTAGAAAATCCTTGTAGCAATAACTCTGCTTGCCATAAACATAGTAACGTCAGTATTGCCATTAGCGAGCAAGTCATAATGGCAGACCAAGTAAAGGTTTCTCTGACTCGATGATAATTTTTTGCGCCAAAGTTTTGACCTGCAATTGCTGGTGCTGCAAAAGCAATAGCCATAGCCGGTAAAAATAGCGACTGCATGATGCGTGAACCTAAGCCAAAAGCGGCTTGTGCGTTAGGGCCAAACTGCTGAATTAACCAGTAAATTGTCGCCATATAAAGAAACATTAAAAAGAACTCACCACCGGCAGGCAAGCCGATAGCCAATAATTTTTTTAGGCATTGGCTGTCAATACGCCAAAGTGAAAAATTAATACTGAGGTATTTCTCGGAGCTTTTAAAATAGTAAATTAACAGTATAACGGCAAAAACCACTGAGATAGAGCTTGCTAAGCCCGCGCCCGCAATGCCCATTGCGTAACCTGTACCCCAACCGGCGATTAATATGGGTGACAGGATAATATTCACCAAAATAGAAATCATTTGGATCACCATAGTAGGCTTTACTATGCCAGTACCGCGAAGTGTTGCGCTAATAGAGACCATGAGAAACTGCAACGCCATGCAGGGAATGAACCAGTGCAAATAGTCTAAGCCCATTTTTACGGTGCCGGTATCTTGCGAAACAAGATTAAGATAGCTTTCGGCACTCAAATACCCAATGGCACAGACCACCACACCAACAACACTGGAAAGCATCATTGATTGATTAAAGGTGTTGTTTGCCGTTGTTTGGTCTTTTGCACCAACCGCATGTGAGATAAGAGTTGCCGTACCAATATTAATGATTTGTGTTAAAGCAAAAATTAAGAACATGGCATTGCCCGCTAAGCTTAAACCCGCCAGTGCCGTTGCGCCTAATTTACCGACAAAATAAAGATCAACCAGAAAGTACAAAGTTTGTACAAACATTCCTACCATCATGGGAATTGCCATGGTGATTAAATGCTTTGGAATTGAGCCTTGGGTAAGATCTTTCATGCCTTGAAGTCCACTTGAAACTGTTGATTGAATATTCGCGTTTATTTTTGATAAAGCGCTTTTTTTAGGACAGTTAGCATAACCTACTTTTGATTTTTATACCTGCGCTAAGCTCAGTCACCAATTGTAATAATGTGATCATTATCTGTAAGGTGTTTTACATTAATACGACACTTTGTAAATATTAATAATTTGTCAGCAACCTAAAATAGCGTCAATTGATAATCTGAGTAATAGGAATTTAAATGAAACATTTTTTTAGTATGTCATTGGCAGTGTTATTAACAGCATGCTCTTCTGTAGCCATTCAACCTGATGCTAATGGTATACGATTAACCCATAGTGAGCCCGGCAATGAGTGCAAATTTTTAGGGGATATTACCGGCAGCCAAGGCGACTTTTTTACCGGAGCCTTTACATCTAACGCTGATTTAGAGACCGGAGCGCGTAACGACCTTAAAAATAAAGCCATGAAACTAGGTGGTGATACTATTTATATTTTAACGCAAAGAGCAGGGCAAACCGGACATTATGACACGGATTTTGGTGGCGGTAGTCAGCAAACGAATGTAACGCTTTCAGGTAATGTATATAAATGTCGGCAATAAATTGAGCACTACTTAAATGCAAACAAGTAAAAGTGGTTATATATAGCCATTTTTGCTTTAGTTATGGCCACCACTTTATTCTTAAAGTTAAAAGGCTTGTGGCTAATTTTCATTAAAAATCGGAATTCTTAACGTTTCTCGTTTTAACAGGTTTTCTGCTACTTCAACGGGTACTTGGTAAAATTCATTAACGTATTCTTTAGCGTTTAAATAGTCACGAATCTGTTTTTTTACTTTACACGGATTCGCACATTGTAGTGAAAACACCACTTTGTAATCACCAGGTGTTTTTGCTGACAATGCATTTGCATACTCGTAGGGATCGCTTGGTGTACATCCAATTCTTATGACATCATTGAAGAATGAGTGCGTCATTACATAAACATTACCCGTGGTAAATTCTTTACTGTCGGTATGCTCGTTAGTATGCTTTACCATAACTTTAGTACTCCGTTATTTTAAGATGGTAATTTACAGATTGTGACTTAATAATTGAACGATAACATCGCAAGCTTCATTTAACATTGATAAAGAGTAAGTACAGTTTTACTCACGCTAAAAAAATTAACAACCTATGAAGGATTATACCGTTTGTTGTCGGAATAACCTTGATAAGTTTTTGTGCATAATTTATGCTAAATTAGTTAATTAAATGTAAATGTTATAAGGGAATTCCCTTTGCTAATGATATAAAAGGATAGTTATATGAATAATAAATTAGGGGTGATATTGGCTTGTGCCATTCTATTTTCATCAGCAAATTCAAAGGCTGATGAAATTGTTGAGTGCCAAAGTGAATTCTGTGTCGACTATTTTAATAAATTTAAAATGGGTGCAAAACGTGGCTACGTGCAAGCTAATGCGACATTAGGTCAGTTTTATTATATTGGCTATGGCACCGATAAAGATGAAGATACAGCCTTAAAGTACCTCAATAAGGCGGCAATAAAAGGTGAGCGCTCTTCTCAGTATCTTGTTGGGGTCATCTCTTTAATTAGCAAAGAAAATAAAAACGTTAAAAAAGGCGTTAAATATTTAGAAAAAGTGGCTAAAGAAAATTATAAAGATGCCAATTATTTACTTGGTACTTTATTTATCAATGATAAGTTAATCGCTAAAGACTTAGCTAAAGCTGATATGTATTTGGCTAAGGCCTATAAACAAAAAGATAAAAGACTTCCTGAATTGCTCGAATCTATTAATGAATCACTTAATAAAAACGCAGCTGACTTTCCAAAACTTTTAGCCGCTATGGAAAAGAAACCGTTAGTGAAAAATAAAGATAATAACTTTGCATGGCCAAAATCTCACATGGAAGTTATCACCGTGAGCGCTGCACCTTTAACGACTTTATTTGATGAGCAAATAATTACCTTTAAAAGAAGAAAGAAAACAACAGGTTCAAAGTTACAAGGGAAAACTTGTGATGAGCAAGTCGGCTGCTATCAAGCAAGATTAGGCCGACAATCTGCTGATACATTCTTTCAAATTACCTCGTCATATTCATATTCTAATTAATACTGTTAGATATTATCGTTTTTAAAAAAAAGCCAATTAATGACTGATTAATTGGCTTTTTTATTGCGCTAACGTTTACATCAGTTTTAATGTTTTGTAGCCTTGATTAAGCGCTTTTACACCATCTACTTTACTTCAAGCGGAAACTAATTCCTGATATACTTCGCCTTGATATTTATCTGAAATATCTAAAGCTCTCCTCATTTGTTCGTATCTATAGACCTAAAGAGATTTTAAATGCCATTTTCGCAACTTGGATTGTCAGCCCCGATAGTAAAAGCGTTAGCTGATTTAAATTACCCTCAAGCCACTGAAATTCAAAAGCAGGCGATACCTGTTATTTTGTCGGGTAAAGATGTTATCGCTGCGGCGCAAACAGGCACCGGGAAAACTGCAAGTTTTGTTTTGCCATTGCTTGAAAAGCTAAGTGCCGTTGAGGCTGATGCCGAGCGTCATTTACGTGGTAAGCGTATTCGCGTTTTGATTTTAACGCCAACCCGCGAGCTCGCCATACAGGTTGAAGCTAGCATTGCGCAATATGGTAAATACTTAAATATCAGTTCTATGGCAATGTATGGTGGCACTGAAATAGAACCACAAAAGCAGCGTTTGATTTGGGGCATTGATATTCTGGTCGCCACGCCAGGTCGGTTGCTCGACATGGCACATCAACGGGCCGTGGTGTTTGATCAATTAGAAGCTTTTGTTTTAGACGAAGCAGATCGCATGTTAGATATGGGCTTTATTGATGACATTAATAAAATTATTGAGCGCTTGCCGGAGCAACGTCAAAACTTATTGTTTTCCGCCACTATTTCTGATGATGTTAGGGCATTAGCAAGAAGAACAATTGCCGCTGCTGTTGAAATATCAGTGACAAAAAGTGACGCATCAAAACCGAAAATTAGCCAGTGGTTAGTCACGGTAGATAAGGGTAATAAGTCAGCGCTATTAAGTTATTTGATTAAAGAACAACAATGGCAGCAAGCCTTAATTTTTATTGAAACTAAACATGGCGCTGCCAAACTGGTGAGTCAATTGGAAAAACGTGGCATTACAGCAGAGTCCATTCACAGCGGTCGAACGCAAGCTGTACGTGAACAAATCTTAAATGATTTTAAGGCCGGAAAAATTAATTTTCTTGTTGCTACGGGGATTGCGGCACGCGGTATTGATATTGGTGAATTGGCCCGTGTGGTCAATTATGACTTACCCGATAAAGTCGATGATTATATTCATCGTATCGGTCGTACAGGGAGAGCGGGTAAAAGTGGTGAAGCGGTTTCTTTTGTTGCCAAAGACAACTTTAGAAACTTATGCGCAATTGAAAGCAGGTTAGGGCATATTATTGAGCGTAAAGCGTTTGAAGAGTTTCCGGTTAAAAAACTGGTACCACTTTCTATTTTAAATTATGTACCGAAAAATAAACGTAATTAAAGCGTAAACAATGACTTTTTAACCTTAAAACAAGAATGTTAGAATAGGCTAGGTCTTTCGCTAAATGCGTAAAGTACAATATAACAAAGCGTTATAAGTTAATTAAACTATAAACCAGTAAGAAAATAGGAAATTTGATGAATCCAATTATTGCAATTTTAAAAGAACATAACGTGAGTGATGAGCAAACTAAAGCGGTATTTCAAGCGCTAACAGAAAATCCATTAATGGCGATGGCGACTGTGCAACAATTAGGTATTCCGCAAGATAAATTACAGGCATTGATGATGATGTTAATGCAAAATCCTGGGCTTATTAAAGAAGCAGTAGATGAATTAGGCTTAGATTTTAGTAAAGTAGAAGCAGCAAAAGCAACGTTAGATAAATAGCTTTATTATCGGGTGACGTTATAACAATTGATGTTCATTGTTATAACGTCACCCAGCGGTTATCAACAATAAGTGATTGATAAACTTGTGATCAGCTAGCGTTAATTATTCAACTCGAATAGTTGCCTTAACAATTTTTACTTCCTTCTCAGTGCGTCCTGATCGGCTGCCTAACGCTTCTATAGCAACTAGGGTAGTATCTAGGCCTTCAACAACTTCACCAAAAATAGTATGTTTGCCGTCTAACCATGGTGTTGGCGTAAAGGTAATGAAAAACTGACTGCCGTCAGTATTCGGTCCAGAGTTAGCCATACTGAGCATTCCTGGTTTGTTATGACTTAGCGAATCATCGAATTCTCCAGCATATTTATAACCTGGGTTACCGCTGCCATTACCTAAGGGATCGCCACCTTGTGCCATAAATTTATTTATTACACGATGAAAAATCAAGCCATCATAAAAGCCGAGTTGCGTTAAATAAAGCGTACTTGTGGCATGCATAGGTGCTATTTCAGGAAATAACTTCACGACGAGTTTTCCTTCTGTGGTCTCTAAATCCCAAAAATATTCTGCATCAGGCGTAAACTCTACCAGCTCAGGTTGGCTTAGTTTTGTTTTCCAATTCTCCTGAGTTTTATCTGTTTTTTGTTTTTCAATATAGGCATTAACCGCTTTTACCGCAGGATCTGGGCTGAAACAACCGGTTAGTGCGATTAATAATAAGGATACTAGGTAAGTTTTTAGTAATGAAGAATGGCTTTTCAGCATGTGGTTTCCTTTAGTATGATGGCTGACTCGTGTGGTGACTGACGTTATTTCGACACTGCATTAAAATAGCAAGCTCGTCTAACAGCAGGCGACAGAGTAATTAATTCTGCTCTGTTGAGCAACAATAATGTTGGCGATTATTGCTAAGGGAGTAATTGGCAATGCTTAATTGCAATGTTTACTGATCATATTAAATCGTAAAGTTTACTCGCTTGGTTTTGATAAACCGATATAAATAGCGCGTCGATGTGAGCTAAGTTTAGCTTGGTTATTTAATGTGACCTGGCCGTTAATCACCTTAACGCCTAATGAATGTAGTGGCGTGACATAATCAGGAATGGCATAGCTTTTTGAAAATTCACTGAACAAAGTAGTAAAAATTTTACTTTCGCTGAGTTCATCAAGTTTTTGTACGATTTCATTGGCGCTAAGGTAACCATTAAAGCAGCAAGCTTGCAGTTGCTCTAGGGCTGCATCTAACGAATAGGGTTTAGCGGTATTTGTTGCCAACGTTCTTAGTGCGATGTCAGCGTTAAGCCAATACAGCGCGCCACTCCAATAAATACGCATATAGTTACGATTTTCACTAATATGATCACTAAGATAATTTAGTTTTTGATGAGCATAATTCTGCTGTTTATTACCACGCTCGAAGCCATCATAGAGCTTTTGCCATAATGTTTGCTCGTCAAACATACCGGCTCTAGCTTGGATTATATTTTGATAATAACTGGCTAAACCTTCTGAGAACCATCTCGCATCAGCAGCATCGTATGGGATAAGTAAATGGCTAAACTCATGGTAAATAGTCCAGTCGGCTTTTAATGCCTCCAGACTACTATTCATATTAACCACTAAGGTCACTTCTGGCGGTGAATATCTATTAACTTCGCCCCACGGCACTGCACTTGTGCCACCGTTACTGGTTTTTATAATGGTGATAAAATCTTCAACAGGTAGCTTGCCATAAACTAAGCGCAATGCTTTACGGGCATGGTTAGCCCAAGTGCTAAGTTGCAGCTTTTTATGTTCGGGGATATTCGTATCAAACTTAATATTAGCTTGTTGATGAGGGCTTTCCAACGCTTGTGAGTTGGCGCTCATGACAGTAAAGCCGAAACAAAAAACACTAAGGCAAAGTGCAATAGATAACATTGAACGGCAACGTTTTAGTTTCGTTAGTGTGCACATATGATAAGTAGTTTTCTCGCGTGAATTAACTAGGGACTCGTTAATGTATAACCTTATTTTCAAAAATAAGGCAGGAAAGCTTTGCAGCTATTGTGTAACAATCGATTGCACTCAAGATAAATTTATATAGATATTAGCCTGTTAGTGGTGAATTATAGGTTAAAAAATTTCGTAAAAGGCGCTATACATGTGCTATGGTTTAGCGATAAAGCACATTATTAGTTACCTAATTAGTTAAAGGACTGACCATGAAAAAGATTAACTCACTCGCGTTTATTTTAGTAGTAATGTTGGCACTATTTAGCCAAATAAGCTCAGCTAAGGCTATTAGTGATGACAACGTTAAGCAATACTTAGCGCTGTCTGGTATTGATTCGGCGCTTGATGGTATTCCCGCGCAAATGAGCGCCATGGGCCAACAAATGCAAATAACCGTTAAAGACCCTGCGCAAGCACAGCGAGCGGTAGATTTGTTATTAAATGCTTGGCAAATTGAAGAAGTAAGGCTGATTGTTGCTGAGCATGTCAAAGAAAATTTTTCCACAGCAGAAATGAAATCACTACTCACTTGGCTTAATAGTGATTTGGCTCGAAAAATAAAATCAGCCGAAGAAAAAGCAGCCGCAGCTAACTTTAATCAAGAATTGATGGCTTACATGGCGCAATTACAAACGACGCCACCGACGACGGCACGCGTGCAAGTGATCAGAGACTTTATTGACACAACACACATTGTTGATCACTCGCTTAATATTGTCATGTCAGTAGCGCAAGGTACTATGGAAGGTATCAATGTTGCAAACCCAGAGCAAGCGGTTAGTGATGAGCAAATTCAAACGCAACTCTCTCAAATGCAAATAATGATGAGGCCGGCATTAGAGCAACAAATGGTGATGGTTTCTTATTATATTTATCAGCAATTAACTGAGCAGGAAATCGTTCAATATACCAAATTTTACCAACAACCCTTAGGTCAGAAAGAACTCGATATTATGTATGATGGTATTGGCCAAGCGTTAAATTATTGGTCGACCAATGCTTTCGAAAATATCGCCGCAGAGTTTACTGAGTAACCCCACTTAAGTAGGCCATATGCTATATGGCCTACTTAAATCGTATGATGCTTCGGAGTAACTCGGGCATTTCTTGCTGCGCCGAGCAGGGAGCCGTCTAACAGTTTACTCGATGTTTTTAATGTTAAGGCTTGTACGGTATTTAATACTAACACTTGTACGGCAAAGGCACGTTTTTCCTCTTCGATGATCTATTCATCCCTTTTACATTGGAAAATAATACTGTTCGCGCAGCTTTATGTTTGCATTTAGCGTGTCTTTGAGTGCAAACTTATATCAACTAGAACAATGAATTAATCTATTAGCAAATAATATACAGGGAGTTGCTGGCATGGTTAGCACAAATTTAAGTTTTTTCATTAATACTACTAATAGCGGAGAATAAAATGTCAGATAGTGAAAACACAATGAATGATGAGCCAATTGAATACGTAGGCTTTTGGGTGAGGTTTGTCGCAAGTATTATTGATTCCGTTATCATTGCTATGCTGACATTTCCTATTTTGTATTTAATTTATGGTGCTGCGTATTTTGACTCTACTGAGTCAATCCAAGGCGGTGCTGATTTCTTTATTAGCTATTTATTGCCGATTGTCGCGGTTATATTGTTCTGGATTTATAAGTCAGCGACGCCAGGTAAAATGGCGCTATCAGTAAAAATTGTCGATGAAAAAACCGGTGGAAAACCAAGCGCTAAGCAATATATTATTCGTTACCTTGGCTACTATGTCTCGCTTGTTGCACTTGGCTTAGGTTTTTTCTGGGTGGCATGGGATAACAAAAAGCAGGGCTGGCATGATAAGTTCGCCGGCACTGTGGTTATTCGTTGTTAACAAGATCAAGTAACTGGATGATGCAACATTCGCTGATGAATTATTCACTATTCACGACTCAATACTCAGCGCTGCTAATTCCTGAATATTGAGTCGTGATGTTATTAATTTAACAACACCGGATATAAAGATAAAACAAGTAGGCTTGCCATCACAATGTTGAATATTTTTAAGCGTTGTTTGTTGTTAAGAAAAATTTGCATTTTTTCGCCAAGCGCAACCCAGCCGCTAATACAAGGTAAGTTAACTAAACCGAAGGTTATGGCAACAAATAACACGGCACTTAAACTTTTTGACGGCGCATAAACACTAATTGCGGTTAATGCCATGGTCCAAGCTTTAGGGTTGACCCATTGAAACATCGCCGCTTGTATAAAGGTAAAAGGTTTCGATTTACCTTTAGCTGATTTTTCTGCTGCATCTGACATGGCAATTTTGCTGGCTAAATACAATAAATAAACCACGCTTAATACTTTCAATATTTGATAGCTGAGCGGCCAAGCATCAAATAATTGCATAATGCCGATACCCACCAATGCCACCATAACCGTAAAACCAATACTCACCCCTAAGGCATGTGGAATAGTGCGCTTAAAGCCAAAATTAGCGCCAGAATTCATCAACATAATGTTGTTCGGGCCCGGTGTTATAGAAGATACCAGTGCGAAAATGGCTAATGCCGTTAATATTTCAATGCTCATTGCAGCTTCCGTTATTACAATTTTAAAAAGTTAAAGCAATTATAAATTGATTTGTTGCGAATTATTGTGCAAGTTATCAGGTAATATGCTTTAGATGAACAATAAATGATTAAATTAGATAAATATAATAGTGAAATATTGCGTGAACTAAAAATAAATGGTCGCATGGCTAATTCTGAGCTTGCTGAAAAAATAGCGTTGTCTCCATCAGCCTGCTTACGCCGTGTGCAGGAATTGGAAAACAGTGGTTTAATTAAAGGTTACCGCGCGATTTTAGACAGCGAATTACTGGGAAATAGCTTTATTGCTTACGTTAATATTGGCTTAGCAGAACATTCTACTGATTCGCAACAAGCGTTTGAACAGGCTATTAACCTTGCTGAAGAAGTAAAAGAATGCCATAACATTACCGGTGCGTTTGAATATTTATTGCGTATTGAAACTTGCGATATCAAAGCGTTTAAAGCATTTCACGCTAATGTATTGGGTGCTATAGCGCAAGTTCGTATGATTACCACCCATGTGGTGATGGATTCACCTAAAGACGAAAGAATGTAACTAAGCTTGTCTAACCGCTTTTATACCAATTGAATTAATGAATTCACCACTTAGCGAAAATTAAAAGGCTTAGAGGCAAGGCATTGATTGAAGAGAATGGTTACTCCCTTATCAAAATCAATAACGCCGGATATAAGCCTTTTAAATTCGCCCTTTGGGAACTCATTAGCAAACTGATAACGTCGAAAAATGAATAAAATATAGAATAACTATAGTTAAGTCATTTTACTTGTTTTAAGTTCGCCACTGCAGCTCTAAGTCGTTGTATTGATTATTTCAATTGGTATTATTCGTTCTCAAGGTTAAGGTAATCAAGTAAGCTACTGTTTATCTGTTCTTAATTTGCATTATTATTTTATGCCAACTCAATCTATTTTAATTACCGGCTGTTCATCAGGTATTGGTTTACATGCCGCGCTGACATTGTCGGCACGCGGTTATCAGGTGTTTGCTACAGCGCGCAAGCCACAAGATGTTGCAGCACTGCAAGACAAAGGACTCAGCGCTTATTTGCTTGACTTAACGAGTACTGAAAGTATTACGCAAACACTGGCTAAAGTGCTTGAGCAAACCGGCGGGCAGTTAGATTTTTTGTTTAATAATGGCGCTTATGGTCAACCTGGAGCGTTGGAAGATTTACCCACCCACGCACTTAAAGCACAATTTGAAAGTAATGTTTTTGGTTGGCACGAACTGACCAAGCAAGTGATTCCTGTGATGAGGCAACAAGGGCATGGCCGAATTATTCAGTGTAGTTCAGTCTTGGGCTTTGTTTCAATGGCATATCGTGGTGCTTATAATGCCTCTAAATACGCTATTGAAGGGCTGACAGACACGCTAAGGTTAGAATTAAAAAGCGCAAATATTGCGGTGATATTATTACAGCCTGGGCCGATAAATACCCAATTTCGTGCTAATGCGTTAACGGCATTTCAAGACAATATTGCTATCGATACCAGTGTTCATAAAGCGCAATATCATCAACAAATAGAACGTTTAACCAGTGAAAAATCTAATGCGCCGTTCACCTTAGAGCCGATTGATGTTACGCAAGCGCTCATTCATGCCTTAGAAAGTAAACGGCCTAAATTACGTTACCGAATAACCACACCAACTAAGCTCTTTGCCGTATTTAAACGCATACTTCCTGCACGTTGGTTAGATTACTTATTGGCGAAAGGTTAGTTAACAATAGTGGGGGACTAAGAGCAGAGTTTGTAACAAAATATTCGTTCGAATTACTTTATAAACGCCCTCTTTAATCCATACCACCAAAACGCGTATCATGCAGTGGTATGGATATAAGCTAATTATTGGTCGAATAGAGCGGGCTCTAATTATGCTTTTTGCAATTATTATTCATCTAACACATGAAATGTTACATTCTAAAATGAATGAATTGTTTAGTTTCTCGTATCTTGTTAAAGACATTAATAACAAGAAATTGCAGTTCAATGGATCCACAGCTTAAAAACTGGTTTACCCAAGCAAAAGTCTCTAAAGTGATTTGGCAATCTACGTTGCCCATGTTTGGCGCAATTTTAGCCTTGCTTGCCTATGACCTTTTGGAGTCTAGTTTACTGGCAATGAACGGTGAACAAGCGTTAACTGCGCTTGGTTTTACCTTGCCTATTACTACTGCAATTACTGCTATTGCCATCGGCATGAGTATAATTACTAATAACAACGTGGTTAAGGTTGCCTGTTTACATAACGGCGAATTAGCGAAATCTGTCGTAATGTCATTATTGCAAGCTAGCTGTTTCATTATACTTTTTTCTATTGTTTTTTATTCTCTTAATGAACAATTACTCACTTTACTCGGCAATCGCTCTTGGTCCTCAGGTCATATTGGTGATCCTGAAATTAAGATTGTTGTTAGCCAAGTTAATTATCTTGAAGCACGTTATCTTGGCTGGGTTTTTCTGGCAATTATTTGGCAAATCAATGCTATTTTTCGAGCATTAGGTAATTCTAAGCTTGCTAGCCGCCTTATGATGTCGTGGCTGTTGGTTAAAAGTATGGTCGCAATTTTGTTGGTAACCCCAGAAAGTATTTTTCATTTATCAGGCTTGGCTGGACTTGCTTTTGGGCATAGTAGCGTCGATTTTTTGTTTGCCGTTATCTCGATATGGCTTTTACATAAAAATCTTGATTTGGCATGGCCATCTTTTTCCGAATTACGTCGCGAGATATTATCGGTGAAGCTAAACAGTATTGTTATTGTACTGCAACAGCTTGTTACGCCGCTAAGTATTGCTTTATTAACCATTATTGCCGCTAAAATCAGTTATTCGTACGTTGCAGCTTTTGCTTTTATTTTTCGTATGGAAGCTATTTTATTGTTATTACCTATGATGCTAACAACAACGATGCCATGTATTGTTGGCACAAATTATTGGTTGGGGCACTTTAAGAGAGTGAAGCAAGCCTATGTTATTGCTTTTAAGTCAATTGTACTTGTTCAGTTATTGTTAGCCATTTTACTTTTGATTAATAACAATATGATTTCCTATTTTATTTGCCCGGAAGGTGAGGTAGCTGAACTGCTTAGCCTCTATTTAACTTGGGTACCATTGGGTTATATTGGTGCGGGCTTTGCTATCGTTTATCAGTCATGCCTCAATGCAGAGGGTAAATCGTTACAAGCTTGTTCAGTGGGTATTATGCATCGATTAGTTTTGTTATTACCGTTTGCAATTCTCGGTGGCATTGTTGCTACCGATTCAAGTTTGTTTCAAGCGCTAATGCTAGGTCATCTTTGTGCAGCAATATACGTTATTTGCCTCTTTAGAATAAGACGTGTAAATAGCCAACACAAAACTATTTCGACACCCGTTTTGCTTAATAAATAATCAGGTGATGTAGGGGGGCAAGTGTAAAGATTTTTAGCATGGTGTTACATTGCTAAAACAATTGCTCAAAGTTGTGCTGTCTAGCGATGCAGCTGCCCCCTATTCAGATTGTTTTTACTAATAGGTGATAGTGTATTAACCATGTAATATTAATATGTTAGAGTGATTTTATTCATTATAAAGGAAATATTGCTATGAAAGAGTCAATAGACGAACTAAAAGGAGAATTTAAAGCAAAGTTAGATTATTGGCACAATATAAAAAGTCGAAAAGCTAAAGTTTTTTTATTCATTATATTTTTAGCGTTAATTGGCTTGAAAGTCTTTACAACCGTATTGACCTTTGATTGGCTGAAAAGCTTATTTTGATTTTCACTTACCTGCATTGATTGTTAAAAAACAACCCAATAGCGTTGGCTTTTAAGTTGTTTTCACATATTCTAAAATACTATTTTAGCCCCTAACTTTAGTGGCTTTATGTTTTATCGAGGTACGGATGCTTTTTAAAATACTCTTTCTTTTTGCTGCGCTGAAATTACATGATATTAAAGTTGAGCCGCTGTCTCCAACTTTACTGTATTGTCTGCCAATTTTATTGATCAGCCTTATTTCAGGTATACCGTTATTATCATTATTTATTAGCGCGATAATTATGTTATGTGTTGCTTATGTCTATTTTGGTCTCTTGACGAAATTTAATAATGGCGTTGAATACTATGCTGTTATGGGAATAGGCGGCGCAATTTTACTGCTGTTTGTTTAAGGCATTATTGAACACTGAAATTAATGTCGAATTGTTAACACAGTTGGCATAGTTGAAGTGTTGGTATTTAAGCTTATAGCAATTATTGTAAATTCACCTTTTATCTTCCTTGTGCCATATTCTGTAATAACTGCAATCGTTGTTGCTCTTGCTCAGATGGTTGATAAGGCAATGCACTTAAACTTGAAGTTTCGAAGTCTTTTATTTCATATTGACTAATTGCGCTATCACCATACTTTGTTGGCTTGCCTGGTGCCGGTGACATGAGTTCGATTGAAAAGGTCGATAAATAAAACGGCGATTGTTTGCCTTGCAATACACTTTGATGAGCTTTCAGCTCGATACTGCTACTTCCCTTGCTTAATTTATCTTTACTCACTAAGTGAGCAATAGGTTGGTGGTTCACATCAAATAAATTGGCGCGTATACGATATAGGCCTTTTTCTCGAGTCGTTAGGTTTGCGGTTATCACCATATCAGCTGCTTGATTAAATGCTGGGTCAAAGCTTTCGAGCGTGGCGACAGAGTCAACGTATTGTAGCGCTAAAGCCATGGTAATATTTTTACCATTAACTTTTGCTTTTACTACCGCTTGAAGTTGAGCTGGGAAGTCTCGTGCACCGTCAAACTCGGTAGTCCATAGGTTTTCATTTTGTTCAAATTTACGCGTTAACAATGATTTTCCGTTAGCAATATCGACGAGTTGTAGCTCAGCATTAACAATATTTTCACCTGATAGCGTGGCAAAAACAGCTTCAGGATAAACATAACGATACTTTGATAATTCTGCTGTTACTGTTGTGCCTACGTCGTCAATCGGAATTGATTGTGGGTTGAAATGATTTGGCTTTAAGCGATCAAAGTCTTTATCGGTCAAGGGTTGAGAGTAAGTTGGAAAGCTTAACTCTGCGGCATATGCTTTAGCAACCAAGGCCGCGGAATCATTAGAGGTTATTTTTTCTGATATATCTTCACTCTCTGAACTACTTTTCACTGACTTTGATACGGTGTGTGTAACATTTTTAGTTGCGGTAACTTCAGTTAATTGACCAACCGCGCTTTGCTTTTCGGGTATTGATGGCAAAAAAAGCCAAACAACAATAACGACGACGGTCATTGCCAGTATTCGCTTTATATACGGTTTAATTTTCATTAAGTTTTTTGCCTTTACGTGCTATTAATTGAAATGGCTTATCTTGCGAGCTAATTACTGCAAGATAAGCAGATTTTTCTTTTGAAATGGTTTTTCTACAATTTTCTTAGTTAGGCATGGCGTCATAAATTAGCGTTGACATGCTGTCGGACGCTGAATTTTCTACATAAAGATAATTGCTCTTCCAAAGCCACCAGCCAGACGTTTTGGTGTAAGTATCAAAATGAATACTATCACCAGATAACATGGTTTGTTGGTTGCTTGATGCTGTTACTTTGCCTTCTTGTCTAGATTCTAATAGTGAGCCGTGGCTATAGTCTTCGCCCATTAACATCGGGTAATGATATGGCATGAAGCCAGAAACAGCATTACTTTGATTGCTAATTTTACCGTTGAACGCTATTTGGCTACTACAGCTGCCGAAACGCCCTTGACGGTTACCACCACATGATGAATGACTACCAACAACACCGTCATCATTACCTTGAATAAATGGGCTAGTAACACCTAAGTATTCACTGGCATCACCAACAAAACGCAAACGTGGAATACGTGCATCGGGTAGTGGAGCAAGCTGTCGGGCGTTATTTACTTTTAAGTCATGTAGCACACCCATTTCATCGCTCAAATCACCCCCAAGCCAAGCTTCTAAAGCTGCTTCGATAATAAAGGTCCAAGATTCAGTGCCTTGAGCAACACTCACCGCTAAATCGGCAAGTTCACTTCCGCCACCAGCCCCGGCAATATCGAATGTGGCTACGATATTTAACGGTGTTAATCCGGCATTTTCTAACCAATTTTCTTGATTGTCGATAATATAGCGAGCAATTAAGTCACCTGTAGAGTGGGTGACAAATATACAGCCAGGCTCACAAAAATTACTTTCTGAGAATGCTTTTAATTTTGGCCAAAGGTAATCTGTTGCTATTTTACCTTCTACTCGTTCATACGATGGCCAGTCAATACGAGCATCGCTTAGGTTGTTCCAATAGCCTTGCCAGTACGCTTCACCCGCTTGCGTGACATCACCATCGGATATGAGTTGCTGTGGCTGAAGGCCATGAATAAGGACGATTTTGTGTTCTTTGCTGTATGCGAATGTTGAGCACAGCGTTAGGCAAAGCGCTGCGACAGCAGCAACATTTTTGATTGTATTCATATATTTCCCCAATTTACTTTTATAATTATTTTTTACTACGTCGTATTTTTATTATGATTATTTTACTGATCGGACGTTCGACCAGTTCAATTGATAATAGATCAGTGCTTCGCTATTATCTACCCCGTATTATTTATAATAGAAATAATGAAAATCACCGAAATCTATGGTTTAGCTCGATGTGATATCGATAAGAACTTTGCCAAAGTAAAAGTAAAGCGCAAAACGGCGGTCTTGATATGATGAAGAACTTTCTCATTACTTGGAGTAATAATATATGAATGAACAAGGCTTTATTAGTCAGCTACGTCGTAATCTTGTCGCTTTGATTAGTCTTACTATTGCCATATCTAGCCTTGGTTATAATACATGGCGTAATGAGCATAGTGAGGATAATCGAAATAAACGTTTTGCTGCATTTGAAATAGTAAAAAAGCTAAATCAATTTCAACAACTAGTCTTTCATCGGCGTTATGACCCTGAATTAGTTATAGATGGTAATGCCCGTTCAGGCTGGGTTTATGTGTTAACAATTAAAGATATGGCAAAAGTATTACCTTACCCAATGGAAGAAAACGCTGAGAATTTACGTGTGGTTTGGCGCGATAATTGGCAAAATTTGCAAGCTAATGATAGCGCTGCGGAAAATATTTTGGCTGAATTAGATAGTATGAGAGATAATACCGTTCAGCTTCTTAAGGCCTTGAATTAAGCCTCGTTAGTTGTTAGTTGCTAAAGAAAAAATTACCATATTTTAGATTTTAGCACCATACTAATTAGTACGAAATAAGCCTTGTTTTAGCATATTTGAACTTAGGCTGGTTTGACCACTGTTTACATTTCAATTAAGCGATTTATAATCGAGTATCGATCTAGGTGATTGAACGACTTGCAAAGGCAAGAGAAAATTTATTTATACCAGAGGCATTTATGTACAACCTACCATTAACAATAAAACAAAAAATAATAATGGGGTTCTCGACAATCGGAGTTTTACTCGTTGCAGGAAGTATCTTTTTTTATAACTCATTAACACAAATTAGTCAGGCTAACAGTAACGTCGAATTATTAGCCGTACCGGTACAAAAACAAAGTAATGCCTTGCAGATCAAACTGCTTAACATGATTAAAGTAGGAGCGTTGGGCTTTACGCAACAAAATACCTCAGACTTGATTCAAAGCGAGCAAGAATATGCTCAGCTCAATCAAGAATTTCAATCTGCGGTCGCGGTTTTACGTAGCAAAGTCTCTGACCAGCCGAAAATGCTGCAAGCCTTGAAGCAAGCTCGTACACATTACCAAGAATATGTCACCCAAAGTGAACGCTTTTATTTAGCTAAGAAGAATATTGCCGCGGCGAATGAAGCATTCACTTTAAGTTATCAATCGTTTAATGAAAGTCGCGATCAAGCAAGTAACGATATGCTAGATCTTGAATTAATGGAATTGCCTGGCAACAGTCAATTACTAGAAGATATTATCGGCAACGGCGCGCGTATAGATGATATGCTGTTTACGTTGAAAAATACCATGTCAAGGTTAGAACAAGTGGCTGAAATTAAGGTCTTAGCTCAGCATAAAGAAGATGTTAGCTTTTTAATCACCAACGCAAAAAATAACTTTGATTTTATGCAGCGACTTTTTGATGGTATTGATGATAAGTCTTTACTGGAAGATTTTGCCATTCATTTTGCCGTGTTAAGTAATTTGCTGGTTGAGCCAGGAAAGCTATATCAGCAAAAGCAACAGGCACTCGACGATGTTATTAATGCCGATAGCGCCTATAAAAGCTCGGTCGACAGCTTCAATGCTACCTATCAACAGTTAACATTATTATTGTCACTTGCCGAAGCGCGTTTTGATGAATTACAACTGACTACAAAAGCTAAAGTGGCGACCGGAGAAGACCTTGCCATCTACATGGCATTTATTTTCGTCGCTTTAGCGGCTTTCATTGGTGTGGTAACTACGCGGGCCATGCTTGGACCTTTAAGAAACGCTAATAAGTCATTGGCTTTGATTGCTCAGGGAGACTTAACGCAAAGATTAACTATTAAGAACCAAGATGAATTTGGTGATTTATTTAATAATATCAATAAGCTTAGTGATGATCTCACATCATTATTAAAAAATATCATTCAAAATGCCTACTCACTTGATGAATCAGCAAAAGTGACCAGTGAGCAAAGCCATCGTATTGCCCAGTCTACCTCAGCACAAATTGAACGCGTGACTAACGCTAAACAAATTGCCGAAAAAATGTTTATCAGTTCATCAAGCGTTACCGATGAGGCGAACTTAACGGCTAACAATGTTTCAGAGGCTTCAAAACATAGCTTTGAAGTACGGTCGATTGCCGACGATAACAGTACTCGAATTATTTCTCTGTCGAGCAGTTTAAGTGATTCGGTTGAAGTGATGGCACGATTAAGTAAGCACAGTGACAGTATTGGCGGTATTTTAGATACTATTGGTAGTATTGCTGATCAAACCAATTTATTAGCATTAAACGCGGCAATTGAAGCGGCAAGGGCCGGAGAGCATGGTCGAGGTTTTGCGGTAGTTGCTGATGAAGTTAGATCGCTTGCATCTCGAACACAAGCATCAACCGCTGAAATTCAACATATGATTAATGCTTTGCAACAAGAAACTCAAAGCGCTGAATTGGCGATATCAAAAGGCCAAAGTCAAGCGGCTGAATGTGTATCGCAAAGCCAAGAATTGAGTAATGCCATTCAACAAATTGAAAGCGCACTACACACCATAGATGAAATGAGTAAAAGCATAAGCGTGGCTTCGAATGAGCAACTTGGCTTTAGCCAAGACATTGAAGCAACAATGAGTGAAGCAGCTGAAGCGGCTACCCATAATGCGGCAGAGTCACAAGATTTATCAGATCGAAGTGACGAGGTAAATAAATTAGCAGACTCGTTAACTCATTCAGTTGCACGCTTTAAACTATAGTTTTACGACGAGCATTATTGTTTCACGTCAGCCCAATGACCTGAGTTTAAGTTAGCTAGCCATAAAACATTAACCGTCATTTAAATATGACTAAACTCTAAATAACTCACGTTATTTAGAGTTTAGTCATATTATGAATAGCTGTTAACGCGGTGCGTCTGCATAAGGATCAAACGGCTTACTTTCGTCACTTGAATTACTGCTTTTATGACTTGGTTTTTCATTTTTTCTCGCACTATTGCTTTCGCGACTGAGCTCTTTTTTATAGGCTTTTTTATGATCAGGCTTAGAGCGATGTGTTTCTTTAAAGCTGTCTTTGCTTAATGGCACTATAGCTTCACCTTTTACCAGCACTTTTGGTTCTTTTGCTTTTATATGCAACGGAATAACGCGTAAGCGAGGTGGTATTTCAAATTCGTCATCACTGGGTTCTGGTAGGTTTTTAAAGCTATAAAGATAGAAACGCTCAAGAGTCTCTCTTGCCCAGTCAGTTTTTCGTAAAAACTTTAAACTTGACTCCATGCTCGGATTATTCTTAAAACATTTAATTCGCGTGTACTCAGCCAAAATATCAAAGCCATAATGTGTGACTAATTCGTTTACTAAAGTATCTAATTTTAATCCGTGTAAGGGGTTGTTTAACTGTTCGCTTTCTTGACTCATTATTAACTCGTTTTTACATAGTTTGACTGACTTACTTATTCGATATTATACACCTAAATGCTTGGGTTATAAGCGTTGATTTAAGTTCTCTGGCAAACTGTTGTGAAATAAAGACTATAAAGCATTACATACCGCTATGTTAAATGTTGTACACTTGTTTTAACAAAATAAAATACTATTAAAATCAACGGAAATTATTATGAAAAAACTTATTGTTCTATTAACTATTTCAGCGTTAAGCACATCGGCGTTTGCACAAGAAACCAGCTGGCTTGATAGTTTAAAAAACCTTGTTGGCTTGGGTGATGACACAGAGCAAATGGTAGCAGCGCCAACGATGCCAAATACTGACGGCTTAGTTGATATGTTAACAAGCTCATTAGATGTTAATGCTGATCAAGCTTCTGGTGGTATGGGGGCTATTTTTAACTACGTGAAAAATAATGTTTCAGTTGAACAGTTTAGTCAACTCGCTAAGTCTATCCCTGGTGTTGAAGGACTTATGGGGCAAATGCCTGATATTAGTAAGCTTGATTCTAGTTCTGATGCTAGTGCCGGTTTAGGAGGCTTACTTGAAAAAGCGTCACAGTATAGCGATTCATTGAAGTCGATTAATGATGTAAAGAAACAATTTGAAGCTTTAGGTTTAAAACCTGAAATGATCAGTGACTTTATTTCTACTGCACAAAGCTACTTGGATACTGAGCAAGGCCAACAAGCCAAGCAAGTATTGAATGACGGTTTAGGGAAATTATTAGGTTAATTAACTCTATTGCTATCGGATATGGTATGCGTTAATGACTGATAGATAAAACGAATAGATAAAACGAATAGATAATTTAAATGCACTTTGTGGTAAATTTCACTACAAAGTGCTTTTTTATTGCTAAACAACAGCATTAAAGCCGCTCAGGTTGATTTGTCGTTTATAAATTTGGTAGTGTTCAAAAATCTATGTCATTAGGGTCTGTTGATCTTTCGAGACTGTTTTTGCAGCAGTTTGTTGGGTATTTATACAAGGCAGAGCCTTTGTCATGTGGTTGTTCCACATAAAAAGGTAATAACGCCGTAAAAATGACCAAAAAACGCTGTCCGAAGGATTCGGCTAAAAGCGTTTTACTCTTTGTTGAGCAGTATTTGCTTAGAATGCTAGGCTACACACTACTCGCCGCGATTAAAACGCTTTTATCTCGAACAAAATTTAACCGCGAAAGATCAACAGACCCTAGTTAGGCATTAAAAAAACTCGCTCGCTTCATTTAATACGCCAGACATTAATATCACTGGTTTTTCAATTCCGTTAATAACTCATCAATTTCTGCTTTTAATTCTTTATCTGCAATTTTATTACTGTTAATTTTTGCGCTCTCTAAGTGGCTAATCGCGCTTTCTTTATCACCTAACTCAACTTGTAGTGATGCTATTGCAAAGGCAATAGATGAAAGAAAGTCTTTAGAATTAATCGCTTGCGCCTTTACTAAGGATTTTTCGTAAATCGTGATCGCTAATGCGAAATCGTCAGTAAAGTCAGCCAGTGTTTCCCATTGCACGGGATGATCTTTATCAGTATCTTCATTGTCGTCACAAACTTGTTGTAATTCATTGTAGTATTCATCGAAGTTAGCTTGATTTTTTCTAACTGACGCTTGCATTAAGTCTTTAGCTAAAGCGTGTACGTGCTTATATATTTTGGTATTCATGGTTACCTTGCTGGTGATTTATCATAAAAACATATCATTGAGATTATATACCCTAATCACCTCAAGATGTAGGATCCAAGCTAATTAAAAGTATCTTTAGACATAGCATTAATTACGGAAAATAGGGGAGATAAAGAGTTGATTAAATGTCAGCATAGCTAACACCTTCAATATGATTATAAAGGTTGCTAGTAAAGCGGTTTTGTAAACCAAAAACTTATTCTAACCTTACAATAAAAAGCCTAATCAGTTGATCAGACTTTATCAATAAGACATATTATTAACATATTTGATTGGTAATATTGCTTTAGTTTTGGTCTTGGAATATTTCTTCGATACGGAGTTTGAATAACCTAGCCGCTTTAAAAGCCAGCGGTAAACTTGGGTCAAACTTGCCTTTTTCGATAGCGTTAATGGTTTGTCGAGACACCTCTAATGCATCTGCAAGTTGTGCTTGCGTCCAATTTCTTTCAGCGCGGAGTACTTTAAGTTTATTATTCATCGGTATTTTCTATTGCCGATAAAAGTAGCGGTTAAATACGTTAAGCCCATAAAAATAACTAAATGTGAAATTTCTGCATGGAAGCTGATCAGATTCAACACATCTAAGTTTGAATAGGTTAAACCCGCCACTAAACTTAACCCTAAGGTTATTCCCATCGAATTTAGTTGAATACGCTGCTGCATTTCATCTAAACCTTTTATATGGTTGATATTGGCGACCACCATTTTTAAGCCTAAGGAGAAATTCAGTAATACAGCTATAACCGTTAGGGTCATATTGAAGTCCCAGATAAAGCGTGGACCAAAATTTGTTAATGCCATGCTTAATACCCAAAGGGCAGTCCAAAACTTAAGTGTTGTGGTATTACTTTTATTTTGTTGCTGCCAAGATGGTGATTTACCGACAATGTCATTATGCTGCTTTGTCATCATTGTTGCTCCTTAGTCGTTAGTACTTTACTAAAAGTTAAGTTTATTTTACATTCGTTAAGGTAGAGTGATTTTATCATTATGTCAAGCTTGCTTTACTTTATGTCGTGTTGGCTTTTCTTTATGCCTAGGTGGAAATGAAATACAGGGTTAATGGATGGCAGTGGCCAGTTAAAATCAAGGTGAGTATAAATAGGCGTAAATAAATGTAATGATACGTAGATCAGAAACATGCAAAGAAGTAAGCAAGGGCTGCAATCAGTAATAGCCAGTCAGTAGCAAAACAATTAAATATTTTAATCGCTAAGGTCAATGGCTATACGTAACATGCAAACTTTAAATCTTTATTTAGCTCCAATGCTTCAAGCACTTGACCAGTTCTTCGACCGCTTTGAATCGACCAATGAACATCAAATTATCAAGCACTTACAAGCTAAAAAAATCTCACCTTTTGATGTATTGTCATTAGCAAACACGAAAGACTTGTTTAGCGCACATTTTCTTTGTATGCATGCGCTTTATCATTTAAAAAAACAGTACCAACAAGCACAAAAGTTCACCCTTATTATTGAATCAGTTCGAGTAGAGCGAATAACCTTAAGTAAGACTGAATCGAGTGATGATGAGTTAAAGATAGCGCTTAAAGCCAATGATGCACTGGCAAGTTATTACTTAGACCCCAAGCATTATTTTGATACTCAAGAAGACGAGATAAATGCCATGCTGAAGTCCTTTTGGCAAAGTTACATGGCGCAGGATGATAAACAAGAAGCACTTGATACGCTAAATTTGCCGATGAACGCTGATGCGAAGATGGTTAAAGCTCAGTACTTACAGCTTGCTCAAAAGCATCACCCTGACAAAGGTGGTTGTGCTGACATGTTTAAAAAAATTAGCCAAGCGAAAACCTTATTAGACAAAACCTTGGGTGACTGATTTTTACCGTTATGATTGCAAACTTTTTCGGTAATCACCGGGCGTTTTTTGGGTCAGCTTATTGAACCAACGATAAAACGATCTCGGTTCGGTAAAGCCCAGTTCAATACTAATTTCGTTAAGATTTAACTTACTTTTAGCTAAATGTGCTTTCGCTAGCTGCAGTCGAGTTTCATCGAGTAATGCCTGAAAGGTTACACCTGATGCCGTTAAGCGCCGTTGCAGGGTTTTAGTGCTAATACCAAATTGCTCAGCAATGTCTTGTTGATGAAAGCTGCCAGTTTTTAGCGATTTCGCGATGCTGTTTTGTAGTTGCGTGGCAATGTCGGCTTCTGTTGTTAAATCAGAAATTAACGCTTGGGCATGACTTTCAAGCGTTGATAGCAGTTGTTGGTCGCCTTTATTTAACGGTAATGACAACAAAGCTTTGTCAAAAATAATGGCATTTTCACTTTGCCCATAGCTAATTGGGCATTTAAATACCGCTTGATATTCATTTTGCTGACTCAGTGCAGGTGTTTTTCGACTGAGCAGTATTTCACTTGGGTTGCTTGCTTGGTTGACTAAATAACGCGCAAAAGTTAACCAAGAGCCTAAACAATTGTCGATCATATGGCGCTTAACATTGAGCTCAGTAAACTGGCAATGCCAACTGATTTTCACCTTATCACCTAAATCGGCAAAGGTGGAGGTACCCATATCACCAACCAGTTTTTCAAACGGTTGAATCTTAGTGATTGCTTGGCCTAAGTTTTCACAGTTCATCGAGATATAACCTAAAACACTATAAGAGCCCGGCTGCACATGTTTTGCGGTATGTAAGCCAAATAAGTCATCAGCAGAGTGACTAATTAACTCAGCGATTAATTGCTGAAAAAGTAGCCCTGTAATATGTTGGCTATTATCTAATAGTAGCGCTTGATCTAAGCCAATACGCTGACAGATAGCGTCAGTATCAAGTTGCTGCTCCGTGGCCAATTGCAAGTATTGCTTAACCGCAGGCACTGAGGCTTGTCCTAGGTTTTCATCTAAGTCAGTCAAGGGGGTATCTTCGGCGCTTGCTTTCACAGTTATATTTTTCATTGGCTACTTTTCATTGGTTACGGCTAAATGCTCCGAGGTTGTAGGTTGGGTAATAGCTGTTGCTTTACAGGCGATTACTTTTGTCCAAAAATGTCACCTTGACTGTCTTTTTAGGACATTTCGTCCTTGCATACTTCGTTTTATCATAACTAATAGATAACTAACAGTGAATTAATCGCAAGGTAGTAACATGAGACGTTGGAATGGCTGGGGTGATGAAAGCACCTCAATGGATTTACCACAATCGGCAGGAACATTTTTAAACCAATTGGTGGGGCAAGGAAAACGTCTACCTGATGTTGGTTTAGCCGATGTGATTAAAGCTGTTCCTCAAACACGCCTAACAGCACACCCCTTGATATCAGTTGATGCTGAACAACGGGTGCGTCATGCAAAAGGGCAGTCTCTACCTGATTGGCTAGCCATGCACAGCGGTGAAATACACTGTTTTCCTGATGGTGTTTGTTTCCCTGAAAATTGCCAAGATGTTAAAGACATTTTGCGCTACGCAAAAGCCCATAACGTTGAATTAATTCCTTATGGTGGCGGCACCAGTGTTGCGGGCCATATTAACCCTAAAGCATCTGAACGGGCGGTGTTAACCGTTAACATGAGCCGAATGAATCAACTGTTGCATTTGGATGAACAAAGCCAAATAGCGACTTTTGGTGCGGGTACACCGGGACCTATGATAGAGGCTCAGTTATTAGCGCGTGGTTACACCTTAGGGCATTTTCCTCAATCATTCGAACTTTCTACGATTGGCGGCTGGGTTGCTAGCCGTTCAAGTGGTCAACAGTCATTACGTTATGGCCGCATTGAGCAATTGTTTGCGGGTGGCAATATTGAAACCTTTGCTGGTTCGCTTGATGTACCAACATTTCCAGCGTCATCTGCTGGCCCCGATTTACGCGAGCTACTCTTAGGCTCAGAAGGGCGTTTTGGTATTTTAACGCAAGTGAAGGTGCGTGTAAGTAAAGTGGCAGATGCGGAAAAGTTCTCGGTTATTTTCTTTCCTAATTGGCGTGCGGCCAGTCAGTTTTGTCAAGAAAGTGTTCAGCAGCGCATTGCCTTGTCTATGCTAAGGGTCAGCAATTGTGTTGAAACCCAAACTCAGCTTAAGCTTGCCGGCCATGAAAACTCGATAAAATGGCTTGAACGCTATTTATCTTTACGTGGCTGTGGCGATGAAAAATGTATGTTGACCTTTGGTTTAACCGGCAGCAAGCAACAAATTTCAGCCAGTAAAAAGCAGCTAAATCATTTTGTGAAAAAGTTCAGCGGCGTTAGTACCGGTGAATTATTAGGTAAAAAATGGCAAGCCAATCGTTTTCGCTCGCCTTATCTTCGAGAAGCGTTGTGGCAACAAGGTTATGTTGTCGATACCTTCGAAACGGCAACGGACTGGGGTAATGTTGATAATTTAATGGCCAAAGTGGAAACGGCAATGCGTGATGGCTTAACGGATGAAGGTGAAAAGGTCCATGTATTTACCCATTTGTCGCATGTTTACAGTCAAGGTTGCAGCTTATATACCACGTATCTTTATCGAAATGCCGACTCTTACCAAGCAACCCTTGCTCGTTGGCAAAAACTAAAACATCAAGCCAGTGAAATTATTGTGAATAACGGCGGCACGATTAGCCATCAACATGGTGTCGGTAAAGATCATGCGCCTTATCTCGCGGTAGAAAAAGGTGAATTAGGTATGAAAGTACTAGAAAGTCTAGCGACGCATTTTGATGCTGACCAACAATTAAACCCAGGCACATTACTTGAGTAGTATGGGGATATTATCTGAGGGGTGGCCAATATGAACAGAGCAGATGAGGTGGATGAGCACGTAGTTCATGATAGTAACGCTGAAAAAGTTAAGTTAGCTATTGCTGAGCTTGGTGATAATATTTTGATGACGCGCGAACAGCGTATTAGCGAGATCAGTGCACTTCCTTGCTGGGATATGGTGATTATTGGCGGCGGTATTACCGGTGCCGGCATATTGAAACTCGCCTGCCAAATGGGTCTTAAAGTGTTATTACTTGAGCAAAAAGACTTTGCTTGGGGCAGTTCAAGTCGTTCGTCAAAAATGGTTCATGGCGGTTTACGTTACATGGCACAAGGGCAGTTGGCATTGACTCGAGAGTCAGTGAGCGAACGCCAACGTTTACTGGCGCAAGGCGAGCCTTTAATCAGTAAGCAAAGCTTTGTCATGAGCCACTATAAAAAAGTTTTCCCGGGTCCTTGGACATTTAACACCTTGCTGTCTTGTTATGATTTTATCGCCGGTGCAAAGCAACATAAATTTTGGCCAAAATCGTCCTACTTGGCATTGGCGCCAAAAGTTGCCGAAACTAACTTGCTTGGCGGCACGCAATTTTTCGACGCTTTAACCGAAGACGCTCGATTAGTGCAACGATTGCTACAAGAGTCATTACATTTGGGCGGACAAGCCCTCAACTATGCCAAAGTAACTCAGCTTGAAATGGGTGTTGAACGTAATCAAATTACAGTTGACTTGGAAGATGGTGAACAAGCGATAACATTAAATGCCAATGTGGTGGTAAATGCTTGCGGCGCTTGGTCAAAGCTATTAAAAACTGAAGTATTAAAAAGCAAAGCATTAAAAATGGATGTATCAGATACAGATGAACGTTCATCTGAGCTGCGTAAAAACACGGCGCAACAAGCAAAAAATACGCGTTTTAACATGCGACCGCTACGTGGCAGTCACTTGGTGATAGCGAATTGGCGCTTACCTGTCGCCAGCGTTATTTCTGTTCAGCACCCAGAAGATAAGAGGCCGGTGCAAATATATCCTTGGCAGAATGTCACCATTGTTGGCACTACTGACGTTGAGCACCATGAGGATATGTCGTTTGAAGCTAAAATTAGTCAAGCAGAATTTGACTATTTACTGGCCACGGTTAAACAGCAATTCCCTGCTGCTAATATTACTCAAGATGATATTATTTCCACCTTTGCTGGCGTTAGACCCGTAACCACTAGCGGCGCTTCGCTTGACCCGTCAAAAGAAAAACGCCAACATCATATTGAACAACATCAAGGTGTTATTACCGTCACTGGCGGTAAGTTAACTACCTTTAGACTGATTGCAGAACAAGTATTAAATAAGGCTTGCCAGCATTTGGCAATCAACAATAATCGGCAAAAAGTAATGCTGACTAAGGCGCTTAAAGCTGCGGGTCAGCAGCCGATATTATCTCAATTTCCTTCGACTTTACCGTCATCAGTTCCGTCTTATGTGCAGCAGCAAATACAAGCCTGTTATGGTGAATTTAGTCAGGTATTTGTTAATGCCAGTGAAGAAGCAGACTTTTCCCCAATACGCTATAGCCGACATTTATGGGCGGAATTAATTTGGTCAGTGCGTTTTGAGCAAGTACAACACCTTGATGATTTATTGTTGCGACGTACTCGGCTTGGTAATGTTTTACCCGAGGGTGCGCGTGAGTTGTTACCGAGAATTAAAACAATTTGCTCACCTCATTTGTCGTGGAATGAAGCCAAATGGCAAGCAGAAATAACGCGATATTTATCTTTATGGCAACAGTCCTATAGTTTGCCTGCGTATGAAATTACAGCAGAGCAAGGCAGTTTATGAAAAATACCAGCTCAACATTAAGCTCAACAACACTAAGCTCATCAATAGTAAAACAGAGCAGCGATTCTTGTGATGATTTGATTTTAACCATAGATAACGGCACGCAAAGTGTGCGTGCCTTGTTGTTTGATTTGCAAGGAAATTTGGTGGCTAAAAGTCGCATTGAACTTGAAGCCTATTTTTCTGAACATCCCGGTTGGGCCGAACAAAATGTAGATTATTTTTGGCAAATGTTAGGCGAATGTTGCCAACAACTTTGGCTGCAAAGCGCGGTGATTGAAAATGGCTACCGGGAAAAAGTGACTGCGGTTACCATTACCACCCAGCGCGGCACGGTAATTAATTTAGATAAAAATGCGCAACCGCTACGTCCGGCCATTCTTTGGTTAGATCAACGCTTATCGCAACCTACTAAGGCTATGCCTTGGTACTGGCGAGTGGCATTTTCATTGATAGGTCAAAGTAAAGTGGTTGATTATTTTCGCCGCAAAGCACAAGCTAATTGGTTGCAACAGTATCAGCCAGAAGTTTGGCAAAAAACCGATAAATTTTTGTTATTGTCTGGCTTTTTTACCTATAAACTCACTGACCAGTTTAAAGACTCAATTGGCAGTATTGTTGGCTATTTGCCTTTTGATTACAAAAAGCAAGCGTGGGCCAACGCTTGGGATTGGAAATGGCATGCCTTACCTGTGAAAAGGTCAATGCTACCAACGTTAGTTAAACCGGGCGAAAAACTTGGTGAAATCACAGCAGCCGCTGCCAAGCATACCGGTATAGCGGCAGGCACAAGTTTAATCGCCTCAGCGTCTGATAAAGCCTGTGAAGTATTGGGCTCAGGTTGCATTAGCCCTGAAACGGCGAGTTTAAGTTATGGTACTACCGCGACCATAAATACCAACAATGTTAACTATGTTGAGCCACAAGCCTTTATTCCACCTTACCCTTCAGCTATTCCCGATAATTTTAATAGTGAAGTGATGATCTATCGCGGCTTTTGGATGGTCAATTGGTTCAAACAAGAGTTTGGTCAAAATGAAATAGATAAAGCACAAGTGTTAGGGGTTAGCGCTGAGAGTTTATTTGATCAACTCGTTGCCCAAGTGCCGCCGGGCTCAATGGGCTTGATGTTACAACCTTATTGGTCGCCGGGGTTAAAAAACCTAGAAGCCAAAGGCGCGATTATTGGCTTTGGTGATGTCCATACCCGCGCCCATATTTACCGTTCTATTTTAGAAGGGCTAGCCTATGCCCTGCGAGAAGGTAAAGAAAGTTTAGAAAAACGGCAAAAATGCACAATTACCCGCTTAATTGTTTCCGGCGGTGGCTCACAGTCTGATGCCGCTTTACAACTGACCGCTGACATTTTTAATTTACCCGCACATCGTCCACATACTTTTGAAACCTCAGGCTTAGGTGCGGCGATTAATGCCGCGGTCGGGCAGGGCTATTTTGCCAATTATCAACAAGCAACAACGGCGATGACCCGCATCGAGCAAAGCTTTTTGCCCAATCAAGCCAATGTTCAGTTGTATAACAAATTGTATCAACAAGTTTATCGAAAAATGTATCAGCAATTAAAACCCATTTATAAAAGTATTAAAAAAATAACTGGCTATCCAGAATAATAAAAGCAACTAACTAATGAGTAGGAAGGATCTTAATATGATTTATACCCGTCGAAAATTTATCAAAACCCTTGCGGTCAGTGCTAGCGTTGTCGTGACCTCAAGTCTCATCGGCTGCGGCAGCTCAGATAAAAAAACTGCAGTGGTTACGCCTGAGCCTGTTGTCCCGAATATTTTCGATGGCAGTCAATATTTCCCACAATCTGTGGTATCTGGCGATCCTAAAGCCGACTCGGTTATTTTATGGACCCGTGTTGATGACGGCTCTGGTGCTGATACGCCATTAATGCTGCAAGTGGCCAGCGATGAAGCATTTGCAAATTTAGTGGTTGAAGAAAGCTTTGATGCGTTAGCCACTTCTGATCATTGTTTAAAAATTCGGGTCACTGAACTCGAAGCAGGACAACATTACTATTATCGCTTTATTTATCAAAACGGCGGTAAAAACTATACCAGTCGCACCGGTCGAACAAAAACGGCCGCGGCCATTGATAGTGACAGCAAAGTAAAGTTTGCCTATGTTTCATGTCAGGATTATATCGGCCGTTACTTTAATAATTATTTATCACTGCTTGATAACGACGATTTAGATTTCGTGGTGCATTTAGGTGATTACATTTACGAAACCACAGGTGACTTACAATTCCAGTCATCTGGTGGTGCTCGCAGTATCGAATTTAACGACAGCGAAGGCGCATTAACTTTAGGCGTTGGTGATAATAAAAGCCAAGCTGCCAATAGTTTAGATAATTATCGTCAGCTTTATAAAACTTACCGCACCGATGAACTATTGCAGCGTGTGCATGAACGTTTCCCAATGATAGCGATATGGGACGACCATGAGTTTTCAGATGATAGCTGGGGCGATACCGCGACCTATTTAGACGGTGCTGGCGATGAGAAACAAACTCAACGTAAGAAAAACTCTGAAATGGCTTATTTTGAATATATGCCAATTGATCATGAGCAGCCACATACTCAAGCAGGTTTAGCTGCGGGTGCTATAGGAATTAGTGACGAGCATTTATTCCCTAATACCCGTATTTATCGTGATTTCCAATTTGGCCAACATTTACATTTAGCCATGACAGATTTTCGCACTAACCGCCCAGACCACATTTTGCCAGAAGATGCTTTTCCAGCGACCGTTGCGATGGATCAAGCAACATTAAGCACCTTCTTGTTAAGCACTGGTATGATACAAGCGCAAGTTGACGGCATTGTCAGCCAAATGTCACCGTATGTGAATATTGACGATGCTATGTTTGCGCCATACAAAGCAACATTTTTAGAAGTCTTTACCGGCCTTTATATGCAAGAGCTAATGGCGCGCGTTGAATTGAGCCAAGCAGATGCTTTAGCGCAAGCACAACAACGCGCCACTGCCGCGGTGCAAGGTAATTTAACCACTAGTTATTTGAATCAGGTATTAAGCGGTGCGCAAGCAAGCTTACCGAATGATCATCCGATCCAAATGTTACCAGCATTACCTGAAACAGGTGTAGCACAAGGTTTAGCATTTTATACTATGGGTAAAACCTCCTTGTTTGGCTTTATCGGCAGCCGTTACTTAGTGGTTAAAGACACTTATGATATTTACGCAGGTTACCGTGAATATGTTGCGAATTTGCAAGGCGGCACCGCACAAAAAGCCTTTGACGACATGCAGACAGGCTGGTTAACACAAACCTTTACTAGCTCAACTAGCACCTGGAAAATGCTCGGAAGTTCAGTGTCATTCTCACCATTGATTTTTGACTTGTCAGCAAACAGAGCAGACAGTGGCTTAAGCTTACTGGAAGGGGTGTTAAATTCTGACGCGATACCTGCGGCGTTAAAACAACGTTTTTACTTAGAAGCCGACCAATGGGATGGTTTTCCACAATTTAAATCCTCGTTTGTTGATAACGTCATGAGTCAATTTGGCGTGATCAGTTTAGGCGGAGACGTACACAGTAGCTATGTTACTGAACATAAAGCGAATAACGTCACAGGTAAACGCTCATTTAACTTTACCACTTCATCGGTATCGTCAGGTACTTTCGGTTCATTTTTAGAAAATGGTATGCAGCAAATATTCTCGCAATTAGGTGATGTGCCTGCAGCATTGAGCGATTTACCCTTCTATTTTGACCCACTCGTGCGCAGCGCTACTAAGCGTGATGATATTACGGATGACATGGTGTTTTCTCGGATGTGGGAGCACGGAGTTGCTATTGTTGAAGTTGATGCTGAGCAAGTATTAGTGAATTTTCATAATACTGGCAGTGAATTTCACAACATGGATACGGTGACACGCAACTATTATAACGATGCGGAGAACTTTCTCTCTCAAGTGCGTTTATATCAGTTTAAAGTTACTGATGGCGTGTTGACGCAGTTATAACTTTTGCTTGTTGAACTTATCTAAGTAAATGTAAAAAGGTTCGCATAGGCGAACCTTTTTTATTCCAGAAGCAAAGTGACGAGATGATTTTATCAGTAATGCGACAGCGATAAAGGTTGATGCGTTAAGGTGTATTACTATGTAGCGCAATACGGTTACCTTCCGAGTCATGAATAATCGCGCGAAAACCATGGCCTCCCATGGATATTTTATCTTCAACCAGTCGGCCACCATGCATTTCTGATTGCTTAATCGCATCATCAAGCCGACCATTAACATTAAAATAGATCAGCGGCCCTGAGGTAAATATTTGCTCAGGAGGCGAAGGCACTAAGCAACCGGAAACATTGGTTTCTGCATGCGGTAATATGCCAAAGGTGAAATGTTCAAACTCTTCTTTTTTTATTTCACCGTTAAGTAAAGCGCTATAAAACTCAATAGCGCGGGTTAAGTCGATTACTGGAATATCCACCCAAACAATTTGATTTTCCATATTACTTTCCTCTGTTTTTAATTTTATTAGCTAGAAATAATGGCAAGTTCAATAAGCGCACCTCAAAATAGTTTTTTAACTATTGGCAAGTATAGTTGATGATTTTAGATAGCTATATTTCTCAGCTTTCTCAATTGCCCAGTAGTAAGCTAGGCGCAGAGTCGGTAGAATAATTACTTTGATTTTTATGACTTTGGCGTGCACGTACATTATGCGAATTATTCACACATCCGACTGGCATTTAGGCCAACATTTTTACGGCAAAAGTCGAGCAAGTGAACATCAACAATTCTTGAATTGGTTAATCGAGCAGTCTCAATTACAACAGATTGATGCCATTATTGTTGCCGGCGACATTTTTGACACCGGCACGCCGCCAAGTTATGCCCGTGAAATGTACTTTGATTTTATTGCTAAGCTGCATCAAACCCGTTGTCAATTAGTCGTGCTAGCGGGTAATCATGACTCAGTGGCTATGCTGGGTGAATCACAAAATTTACTAAAGCAATTATCAACCCGAGTTATTTCTGCGGTTAGCGATAATATCGCAGAGCAAGTGTTCGTGCTTGAAAGCCTAAAAACCGAGCAGCAAGCGGTGATCTGCGCTATTCCCTTTATTCGAGCGCGCGATATTGTCAAAAGTTATGCCGGGCAATCGGCCAGTGAGAAACAACGTTCATTGCAACAAGCCATAACAGGCCATTATCAAAGCTTATTTAGCCACGCACAAAACTTATCAAGTGCTAAGCAAAGCGAAGGAAACCGCTTACCAATTATTGCTACCGGGCATTTAACTACCATTGGTGCATCAGTGAGCGAGTCAGTACGTGATATCTATATTGGCACCTTAGAAGCCTTTCCAGCCAGCGAGTTTCCTGAGGCTGATTACATTGCATTAGGCCATATTCATCGGCCACAAAAAGTCACTAAAAGTGAGCATATTCGTTATAGTGGCTCACCTATTGCCTTAAGTTTTGACGAAGCAAATACGCAAAAAAGTATTGTTATTGCCGAGTTTAAAGCCGGCAAACTCAGCGATGTCGAATTAACTCATGTGCCATGTTTTCAAGCTTTGGCGATGGTAAAAACTCAGCTAGAGACATTATCTGAAGATATTGCAGCGGTTGCTAAAGCGCAAGGTGCTGAGGCAGTGCACGCCGATGACGAAAGTAACACGGTAAATATGGCAGAAAAAATATGGCTCGATATCGAAATTGAAAGTGCGGAATATTTACAAGATTTAACCGCTCGCATTGAGCAAATAGTCGCTGAGTTACCCGTGGAAGTGTTGCTCGTTAGGCGCAGTAAAAAATCACGTCAGCAAATGCCCAGTCATGAGAAAAAAATAACCTTAAGCGAGCTAAGTGTGCAGGACGTTTTCGATGCCCGCATGGCGCTAGAGTCTTGGCAAAGTGATGAGCAGCAAGCACGTAGAGTGCGCTTAAATAGTTTGTACCTTGAAATAGCAGAGCAAAGCCAGTTAGCCAGTTCAACAAAGCGTGCTTTAGCTCAGCAGAGTGACGCAGATACTAGCTCAACGACAAAAGTGGCGTCAAAATAATGAAAATATTATCGCTGCGTTTTGAAAATATTAATTCGTTGAAAGGCCATTGGAAAATTGATTTTACTCAATCGCCCTTTGATACTAGTGTTTTGTTTGCCATTGTTGGCCCAACTGGCGCCGGTAAAACCACCATACTCGATGCTATGTGTTTGGCGCTTTATCATCAAACACCGCGCTTAACGATATCAGACAAGCAAAATCAATTAATGACTCGCCACACCATTAGTTGCTTAGCGGAAGTTGAATTTGAAGTGAAAGGCCAAGCATATCGTGCTTTTTGGAGCCAACGTCGAGCAAAAAATAGTGTTGAGGGAAACTTACAAAAGCCAACGGCTGAATTAGCCAAAATAACTTTCTCAGAGCAGAATAATGCTGAAAGTGAGGATATAAAGCACGGAGAGGCAGAAGTTATTGCCACAAAAGTGTCTGACATTCGCAGTGAAATTGCTCGATTAACGGGTTTAGATTTTTCTCGATTTAGAAAGTCGATGATGTTATCGCAAGGAGAGTTTGCTGCCTTTTTAAATGCGCCAGCTAACGAGCGAGCTGATTTGCTTGAAGAGCTGACTGGCAGTGAAATTTATGGTGATATTTCTAAAGCGGTATTTGACCAACATAAAGAAGCAGCGAGTGAATTAAAATTACTACAAGCAAAAAGCTCAGGGTTGCAGTTATTAACGCCTGAGCAACAACAACAAATTACTGACCAGCTTGCTAAAGTCAGCGCGCAGCAGCAACCATTATCAGCTCAGTTAGCGCATTGGCAGAACGTGCGCAGTTGGCTGTTGAATGTAGAGAACGCTAATAAGCAAAAGCAGCTTGCTGAGCAGCAGCAAAGTTCGGCACAGCAAGCGCAACTTGAGCATGGGGAGCAATTACGCGCGTTAGCGTTATCAGAGCCGGCGGAAAATTTACGTGGTGAATATCAGCACTTCAATCATGTTGATCAGCAAGTAGTTGAGCTGAATGAACAGGCGAAACAACTTGAACTCGAGTTGAAAAACAGTACCGGTTTAGTCACTACAGCAGAGCAAGCATTAGCAGACTTCTTGTCAGAACATCAGGCGTTTATTGCCCAGCAGCAAGTCACTGAACAACTAATCGTTGAACAAGTCCTGCCGCTTGATAATAAAATTGCTCACCAAATAGCACATAAAAATCAGCAAGCTAATCGATTCGCTAATGCCAACACTGAAGTACAACAAAGTAAGCTAGCGTTAGATAAATTAGCGGCAGTTAAGCAATTGCAGCAAGAAAAGCTCACTCATGCACAAGACTTTATTGCCGAGCAAAAGCATTTAGCGACACTGCCTGAACATTTACCTTTATGGCGTAATATGTTGGCGCAGCTAGTTAGCGAAAAACAGTTAAATTTTGAGCTACTGGCACAAGAGGCAAGCCTGCAACAGCAGGCTGATAATTTAACTGTAGAGCTTACAGGCCAGCAACACAATTTAGTGACACTTGAAGCTGAATTTAAACAGCAACAACTGCTGCTGAGCGCCAAAGCGCATGATATTAGCCAATTGTTATCGCAATATCATTGTCAAAACGAGCAAGTGTTTAGCCAACAGTTAAATGACATGCAAGCCACCGTTGCTCTAGAGGCGCAAGTGCTACTTAATGTTCAACGTTATCAAACGTTAACCGCTGAACTGCACGATATTGAAAAAACTCTGCGTAATGATAAACAACAGAGTAGCAACCTGGCGGAACAACTAACGGCTTTACGCACACAATATAAGCAACAAAAGCTCGCAATGACCGATGTGCAACTTATTGTTGAACAACAAAAAACGATTATGTCGCTCAGTGAGCATAGAGCAAATTTAAAGCCTGATGAAGCTTGTCCATTATGTGGCTCAGAGCAACATCCTGCGGTTGCTGACTATCAAGCTCTATCGATTCAGGGGACAACTGGAACTGAACATCAGAGCCGATTAAAGCAACTGACCATGGAGCTTGAACAACTTGAGCAACAAGGTAAAAGTTTGTCATCAGAGCAAGATCGGTTAACAGAACGACTAAATTTAGTGACTGAAAATCAAGCAATAAAGCAACAAGAGCAGCACAGCTTAAGTCAACAATGGCTTACTCAGCGTCAGTTATTAACGCTTGATTTTGACTTGTCGGCTTTTGAGCAAATTAAAGCGAACATTACGGCACGCCAAGAACATTTCGCCCAGCTTAATAGCGCTAATAATCAGTTACAGCAATTGAAGCAAGGGCATCAGCAACAACTTGATTTAACGACTAAGCAAGAAAAGCAGTTGCTCACTTTAGCGAATCAAATTCAAGCACAAACAGTACAATTTACTCAGCTACAACAACAAATCACGCAAAACAGAGATAGCCTGAATGATAAACAAGCTTATATTTCACAAGCGTGGCAAAAACTAAGCGCCTTAATGCAAGACTGCCAATTGGCTATTATTGACTGTTTTGCTGTTTTTTCGACGGCGAGAGTAGGTGCTGAGCTGACAGCTCAAGACTTTAATGATAGCGTGCAATTGCAGCAAAATTGGCTAAATGACCTTGAGCAACAAAGTCGAGCTTATCAAGCAGCACTAAATACCTTAGCAACTGACAACGAACAGCTACAACAATTACAACAGCAGTTGGCGATAATGCAGAGTAAAGTTGAACAACTGCTAGTATCAGAACAAGCACTTCGCTCTGAATTGACTGCCATAGAGCAGCAACTGAATGAAGATAAAGCTAAGCGACATACTCTATTTGCTGAGCAAGATGTTCAGCAAATGCGTCAGCAGCTAAAACAACAGCAACAAACACAAGAACAATTGCTGCAAAATCATCAGCATGGGCTTAATGAACAGAAAATACAACAGCAAAACGTTACCGGTAAGTTAAATGGCAATGTTGAAGCAATAAACCGTTTGCTGCCGCAACAAACGGCTGCTTTAGAGGCTTGGCAAACACAATTAGCTGCCAGCGACTTTGCTAACGAAGATGATTTTAAAGCTGCACTGTTAAGTCCAGAGCAACGAAAAAAACTGAAAGAAATTCAGTTAACGATTGAACAAAAAATTCAACAGGCTAATGCACAATATCAGCAAGCGCAGCAACAGTTAGCAGATCTAGAAGAAGTTAAGGCACAATTACAAGGGCAAACTCAGCAATTAGTTTCAGCACTTGCTGCTGATGAACCTGACATCTTGCAGGGGGATTTAGCTCGGGAAAAGGTATTATTTAGCAAAAGTACGGTCATAGATGAACATATTGATATTGCTGACTTTGATGAAAAATCGGCGCTTTGCACTGAAGCCTTAAAACAGCTACAAATTCGCCAAGGGCAGTTAAGTCAGCAAATAAGCCAAGATCAATTGCAACGTGATGAGCAGCAAAGTTTATTGGCTGGTATTACTAAGCAACAAATTGAGCTTGATGATCTTTCCCATCTTAACGGCTTAATTGGCGCGGCGGACGGTGCTAAATTTAGGCGTTTTGCCCAAGGACTGACCTTATCGCATTTGGTTTATTTAGCCAATCAGCAACTTAATCGTTTGCATGGTCGCTACCAATTGCAACGCCAACAAAGTGATAGCTTAGCTTTAGAAGTATTAGATACGTGGCAAGCCGATAGTGTCCGTGACACGAAAACCTTATCGGGTGGCGAAAGCTTTTTAGTCAGCTTGGCGTTAGCACTGGCGCTGTCAGATTTAGTCAGTGCAAAAACCAGTATTGACTCGTTATTTCTTGATGAAGGCTTTGGTACTTTAGATAATGATACCTTAGAAATTGCCTTATCAGCCCTTGATTCACTCAACGCTAGTGGCAAAATGATTGGTGTGATCAGTCATGTTGATGCCTTGAAAAAACGTATTGATGTACAAATTGAAGTTAAAAAGCACAGTGGCTTAGGGGTTAGTGAGTTAGCACAGTGTTATCGCTATCAGGCAAATGAATAGTTTTTCTCGTATATAAAATTCCAGCTGACCATAAGGTTAATAAGATGAAACGTCGACAATTTATTAAAGCGTCAATGATAACAGGGGCTGCTATTGGTCTTGGTAGTGCTCTATGGCTCAGTGATGATGTTGATCACTCAGCGTTAACGATAGCTGCGGTATTGGCAAAAATTACCGAGCTTTCAAAACAGTCATTAATCACAACAGGTGTCTGGAGCCTGCAACAAGTGTTAGAGCATTGTGCACAAAGTGTTGAATATTCAATGACTGGATATCCGGAGCATAAGTCTGAAATATTTAAACAGACACTTGGTGCCTTAGCTTTTAGGGCTTTCTCAAGCAAAGGTGTGATGACACATGCACTTGACGAATATATCCCTGGCGCACCAAATTTAAGCTCGCCGTTATTGAAGGAGCAAAGTAAGCAGCAGGCTTTTGCTCGTCTGCAGCATTCATTAGAGCAGTTTAAACAATATCAAGGGCCGTTGGCGCCACATTTTGCCTATGGCGTATTGTCGAAAGCTGAGTATGAACTTGCCCACAGCATGCATTTTTATAATCATTTAGAGCAAATTCAGCAGATATAGGCCTCAGAGTATAAAATTGAGAATAAAAGTGTTTACTTATTCAACGGTTGGCTATATAGTTCGCTTGTTAATTATTCCCATCTAGTTTATTTAGCCGATTATTTATAAAATCGTGTTTGCCTTTCCCTTTCACAGTTAGTCATCACTTAATTTATTAAGCTTAAATTATTGTCTGATTTTTCGAGTATTATCTCGTCAAACGTTGTTATTTTTCTAACTTGTTTTCAAGAAATATAAAAGTTCCACACCACAATAATATAGCTTTTGTTTTTGCGTTTTTACGCACCTTAAAAGAGTTTATTATGTCATACACATATCAAGGTACGATCTATTCGATCGCATCGCCAGTTCGATCAATTTCTGTTAACAAAAATAATGTTTCAGTAACCGATCAGCAAGGCACAAAGTTTATCCAATTTATTAACGTAAATGATTCAAAGTCATTTTTAGCTTGGATTTACCAGAGCTAAAATGCTCTGCTGTAAAGCATGGCCAACATGCTTTACAATTCTTATTACCCTCCTAAACTTATTTTAATAACACTCGCTTTAGTTTTGTTTTTACTGAACGCCAATGCGTAACGGGTTTGGTGGGGGCGAGTGCTATCAAATGTTGCCATTGTGCTGGTGTTAATTGAACTTTTGCGCCATGTGCTAAAAGTATATGTTTTACCTGCAAAGCCCTAATGTTTTTCAATGATTGAAGATACCTGTTGGGGTAAAAAACGGGATAAGGCGGAATAAAGGCATCCCTGACTTTTACCATTAAATCGGCAACATAAATTTGTTCACTTGCTCGATGATGCAAAGAAATATCTCGGTCTGTATGCCCTTGGGTAAAATGCACTTGCCAGTCTTCAAAGCTCGGTAAAAATTGCTGATCGCTAAGATAATAATCAGGCGTTAATACACTGGAATAATAGATAAATTTCTTCGGTTTTTTCTTGCGACTTGCCACCCACAACGTCAGTAGCATATCGGTTAAATGCATTAACTTACCGTCAATTCCTGAATACCATTGCCCGGCAACATTGGCAGCGGCTATTTTACAGCCATATTTTTTACGCAATGCCTGTGCAGCGCCGGCGTGATCTGGGTGCATGTGTGTGACAACAATTAACGCTAATTCAGACATTGAACGCTTTAATTGGTTAGCGATAAAATCCTCTAAAAATGGAATGTCAGCGCGGCAACAGCCATCGAGCAATAAAAACTTATCGGCATACTCGACGAGATAAATATTTTCAATATAACCATCTAAACAATGTAATTTGAGCATTTAACAGCACTATCGCGATTTAGTTACTGTTAAAGTACCTGTTTATCGTTAAAATCTCAACAGATTAGACCAGTGATTGATTTACTTCATCGTCATGTTTCTTAAGTTACTTAAATAAGCATGCAGAGCTAATTAAAAAATCTACGGATGACTATTGTTGCTTTAGGGCGTAATTTACTAGGTGAATATTGACTAGCTGAATAATGAACAGTGCAATTGAGCGTTAGTCTTTCTTCGCTGTTAATAATACAATTAGCGTTATAAATTTATCTTTTGCTGGAATTTATTTGGACCTCTGGATTTACTTCACCTTGCTGGCTGCTTTGATGCAAGCGGTGCGCACTGCTGGACAAAAAAAGTTGACGCAACACCTCAATGCGATGGCAACAACGGGTGTTAGGTATATTTACGCACTACCTTTTGCCTTGTTATATCTCTATTGGATGTTGGACTATCGCGAGTTAGCAATGCCGACATTAAATGCTCAGTTTTTGCAATATGTGTTAGTGGCCTGTGTGATGCAAATTATTGGCACCGTCTGTTTAGTGGCCGCCTTTAACTACCGAAATTTTGCGGTTGCCACCAGTTTAGCAAAAACAGAAGCTATTCAAGTCGCTGTTGTTGGTGTTTTGTTGTTTTCGACAAGTTTAAGCCAGCTAGGCTGGGTTTCTGTCATTATTGGTGTTGTTGGCGTGTTATTACTGTCAAAAGTAAAGTTTACCTTTCGTGATGTTTTTCAAAATCCCGGTGCTGGTTTTGGTTTGGCTTCCGGCTTAGCGTTAGCAATTACAACCTTACTGATCCGAGAATCAAGTTTAGCGCTTAATACCGATTTACTGTTGAGCGCTGCAGTCACCTTAGCTTTTATGGTTAGCGTGCAGTCATTGATTTCTTTTATCTATATTTATGTTCAAGATAGTCAGCAACTTAAACTTATGGTTAGCCATTGGCGATTATGTTTATTTGTTGGCATTACCAGTGTTGTTGGTTCAATTGGTTGGTTTACTGCTGCGAGTTTTCAAAATGCCGCCTATGTTAAGGCATTAGGGCAAGTAGAATTTTTCATTACGTTATTTATTACCTACCGCATATTTCGAGAAAAAATATCGCTAATAGAGTACTTAGGTATGGCGTTGATTCTTATTAGTGTGGTGATTTTATTAATTTGGGCTTAAGTTTAAGCGCAATAATAACGCGTGTAATTGTCTGTGGTAGGCGTATGAGTATTTTGGTAAACTCTCGGAAAATATATTCGCCATTTTATGGTGAGTAACTAAATACAGTATGGAAATAAAATGAAAATTACCGATAAAACCGTTGTCCAATTTCACTACACACTAAAAGATGAAGCAGGTGTGGAATTAGAAAATTCACATGCTGGCGATCCGCTAGCGTACCTACACGGTTATAAAAATATGTTAGTGGGTTTAGAAAACGCTTTAGCTGGCAAAGCAGCAGGCGAGAAGTTTTCGGTTACGTTGCAGCCTGAAGATGCTTACGGTGAACGCAAAGAAGATGCCATTCAACGTGTGCCAGTAAAGCATTTACAAGGTTTACCAACACCAAGTGCTAAGTGGAAAGCGGGCATGACAGCGGTAGTTAATACCGATGGCGGTCAACGTCAAGTGACTGTGGTTAAAGCCGGTAAGTTCATGATCACTGTTGATATTAATCCACCACTAGCAGGTAAAGTATTAACCTTTGATATCGAAGTCACTGATGTACGTGCAGCAACGGCTGAAGAAGTTGAGCATGGCCACGCCCACGGCGTTGGTGGTCATCACCACTAAGCACGTTATTACCTTACCTTATCTTATCAAGCCGGCACTATGCCGGTTTTTTTATGCCCTAAATGTCGAGCCGCTTTTCAATTGCTATTAACTCATTTTTTTTAATGGTTGTTTAACTGAATAAACTTTCTGTTTATCGCATTCACTTTCATATTGTTTTATCGTACTGTTATGGTGAGTTATACATTCAGGTCATTAAAATAATAATAAGGTCGATAACATGTTCACATTTAAGCCATCTGTCACCACCATAGCGTTAGTCGTAAGCTCAGTATTATCCCAATCAGTATTGGCTGAAACCTCAGTTATTCATGCCGGAGAATTATTAGTTATTGCTGGTCAGGCGCCACTTAAAAATCAGACCTTAGTGATCACTAACGGAAAGGTGTCGGCACTTAAATCTGGTTTTATTGCCGCTAGTGATATTGCAAAAGATGCAAAGTTAATTGATTTATCATCAAGTTTTGTTATGTCAGGACTGATGGATATGCATGTGCATTTACAAGGCGAATTAGGTCCCAATAATGACAGTGAAATGGTTAATTTATCAGATGCTGACACGTTAATGAAAAGTACTTATTTTGCTAAAAAAACCTTAATGGCCGGATTTACAACTGTGCGTGATTTAGGTAGCAGTGCAGAACAAATTTTTGCCCTACGTGATGGAGTTAAACGTGGCTGGATAACTGGGCCAACCATTATTGCCGCAGGCTCAAGTGTCGCGGTTACTGGCGGACATGGTGATGTCGATGGTATGGCACCTGATTTAATGGCGCTTCATACCGCTAAAACGGTTTGTGATGGTCCATATGATTGTCGACGCGCAACACGACACGCAATTAAGTTTGGCGCTGATGTGATTAAAATCACCTCCACCGGCGGCGTATTATCCGATACCGATACCGGTACCGGTCAGCAAATGGCTGATGATGAAATTAAAGAAGTTATTGATACCGCACATTCACTTGGCAGAAAAGTAGCGAGTCATGCCCATGCCGCAGCTGGGATTAATGCTGCACTGCGCGCCGGTGTTGACAGTATCGAGCATGGCAGCTATGCCGATGAAGAGAGTATTAAGTTATTCAAAAAAGGCGGCGCTTATTTAGTTCCAACGTTAATGGCGGGTGATACCGTGGTTAATATGGCTAAAGCTACCGATTTTATGTCACCTGCTATTCGCGCAAAAGCTATTCGTGTTGGTGGTGATATGATCGAAAACTTTAAGCGCTCGTACCAAGCTGGGGTCAAAATAGCTTACGGAACAGACAGCGGTGTTTCTAAGCATGGTTATAATGCTAGAGAGGCACAATTAATGTTTGCTGCCGGTATGACACCACAAGATATTCTCGTGTCGGCCACGATCAATGGCGCTGATTTAATTGGCCGTTCAAAAAGCCTAGGCACTTTAGAAGTGGGTAAAGTTGCCGATATTATTGCCATGCACGCTAGTCCGTTAAAGGATATTAATGAGTTACTCGACATTGATTTTGTCATGAAGTCAGGAGAAGTAGTTAAACAAAAGTAAGCAACCTCAACTTGGGTTAATCGATTTTAACACCCGTTGATTTATAGAACTATTGTTTGAATTGTTGACGATGTTTTATTAGCTAATAGATTAACAAAGTCATCAGTGATGAAATTTAAGTGTTTAACAAGGCAGTTTTACAAAGCAATAGCGAGCTATTGGGCGTAAAACTAACGCTGATAGGCGCTTAAATAGCATTATTGAGTAAAGTAGCTTAACCCGAATTTAGGTTAAGTATAACTTTTATCAAAGAGACATAATTCAAGGCTGTTTATTACAGCCTTGAATTATGCACTCTCGCCATATTGCTATGATTTTTTCCTAACACACCTGTGGCTAATGCCACTCCTAACAATATCACACTAGCACCAATGATCGTCATTAAGCTGATCGTTTCATCTAAAAATAGTGCGCCCCATAAAATGCCAAAGGCCGGAATTAAATAGGTTACCGATATAGCTTTCGCTGGACCTAGCTTAGCTATCAGGCGAAAAAATAAAATATACGCGACACCCGTACAGATAACACCAATTAATATCACGGACCAAATAGCCGTTGAACTGGGTAAGGTTTCAGGGATAAAAAATAAACTTATCGGTAATAGCATGGCACTCGCAGCAATTTGACTGCCCGCCGCTAATGCTAAAGGTTTTATTCCCGTTAAATACTTCTTGGTATAATTTGCTGAAATACCATAACAAAGTGCTGCTAACATCGCAGCTAATGTGGGTAATAATGTTGGTATTAGCAGACTACTTTCATTTGCATGAGCTTCGGTGTTGCTAGCAAGATGCATATGCTCAAATACCAATAAATATACTCCCAAAAAACCAATCAAAAGTCCTAATGTTGCGCTTAATGTTAATTTATCTTTTAGCCAAAAATACGCGACAATAGCACCAAACATCGGGGTTGTTGCGTTCAGTACAGAGGTTGTTCCTGCGCTTAAGGTTAGTGTGGCATAACCAAATAAGGCGAATGGTATGGCGGTATTTAATGCGCCAACTACAAATATGTCTCGCCAACGGCCATTTAATGCTCTGGTTTGTTTGAATAAAAGTAAACAGCTAAACAAAAAAATAGCGCCAATGCTAGCACGTAACGTCGTGAATAATATTGGACCAAATTCAGGTACACCAACACGCATAAACATAAATGATGCGCCCCAAATACTGGCTAATAGCAGTAATTCTGTCGTTGATTTATAGTTTTTAATATTCGAAGTATTTAATTGTTTCACTTATAAATGCTGTGGTTAATGAGAAGATAGTGGCTAGTTTAGCGCTTAATCTTGTTTATACTCGCGATAATCGGACGAGTCATTTGAATAGATTAACCTTTACTTACTTCAACAGAGAGAACCTTGATGATATCACCACCATCGAATTGCCACTGAATATTAAACTCGTGCAAGGTCATGCCATAGATTTTATCGTCAGTACTCTGTTGTTTATATGCAGGGCGAGGGTCTTGGCTTAGTACCTGTTCAATGAGTAAACGTAATGTAGGGTACGAGGTTAAGTTTTCTTCAATGATCGTTGCTGATGCGTCAGTAAATATGATGTGAATGTCGTTACTGGGTTGTTGATGAGCATAACCACCATGGGCATCTTCTATAATGTCAGCATAAGGTACGTAAGGTTTGATATCGACAATTGGCGTGCCATCGAGTAAATCTAACTCGCTAATATGAAGTACAACCTGAGATTCTTTATGAGCTGTTAGCTGATGCTCTATTCGGTCTAGTTTCACCACCGACATACCAATAGGGTTGGGCCTAAACGTTGATCGTGTTGCCAATACCCCTAATTTTTTATTACCGCCCAAGCGCGGCGGGCGCACTAGTGGTTTCCAGCCTTGCGCTTGGGTACCGTGAAAAACAAATAATAACCATATGTGGCTAAATTGCTCTAACCCTCGGACTAATTCGATATTATTGGCCGAGCCTTTAAGACGCAATTGCCCCTGTGCGGCGCTGACAATACCGGGTTGTCGAGGGATCGCGAACTTTTCTTTGTAAGGAGAGTCAACAGTGGCAATGACGTTTAATGTAACGCTATCGGTCATTTTTTGTCTTGCTCAACCTTATAGGCTCGACCATAGCATACGGTCGATGCAAGACAATATTTTGCCGCTTTATCTTCTTCTATTATCACACATTGACTAAAAATAATGGCATTTGCCTCAAGTTTATAAGCTTGGCGTCTCGCTTCAGTGCGCGCATCAATTTCATTGGGAGCAGCATGATGTGATTTTTCTTGGCAAGACTCACCTTCAACTAAACCAATAAACTGATACTTACCGGTAAAGTCTTTTTCACTTTCAACAATCTTTACTTTTGTTGGCGCAAAGTAATTTTTGAAGTTATCACGGTCTAAGTTGGTTGATATATCGTTTATTTTTGCACAGCCCGCTGCTAATAAGGACAAAATTAGTGCGGCAGTTATATTGCGTAACGTTATTACATATGTTGCTTGGTATTTTTTATTCATTGTTTATTAAACCATTAATTTATATTTAAAATGTTACTTCTCGTTGCGTAATTCGCTTGTTATTAAGTTTACTTTTTTAGACTCGTATCGCCCTTGATCCAATAATTGAACAACTTATCTATGGTTTTACTTTGTTGTTTCATGGTCAGCCAATTGCGCATAAATAACTCAAAAGCATGATCATTTTTATTAATAGGAAATGCCATGTAAAGCGGCGCTAATTCAGGTTTAGGCACCACCACGGTATAACTTGGGTTGAGTAATGTCCAAGCTGATGATGCCGCTGCGCCAAAAACCATGGCATCAATATGAGAAAATTCTGGCTTAAAGAATAATCGTGGTGTTGATATTTCCCAAGCCTTGCCGTGGGTAAAGGTTTTAGCGATCGCTTTTTTATAATAAAAACTTTCAGGGATACCCAAAATAAGATCGTCGCGCGATAAAATATTATCCCACTGGGTAAATTCAGCTCGGCGTTTATCTTTAACAATTATTGCAATGCTTTGAGTGCTGTATGGCATAGTAAGCGTGAATTGTGCCATATTATCAGGAATAACCGGTACGCCTGTTGTAATGTCTAGGTAGCCAGACGCTAATAACGCTTTAGCCTGATGACGAAATATTTTCACAAACTCTATATCGACGTTTAAATCAATGGCAAGTTGATTCATTATTTCAATATCAAAACCCACCAGTTTGCCGTCATTGTTATGGAATGAGTAAGGTAAATCATCACGAAAATAGCCGACGCGAATAAACCCCCGTTGTTTAATACGGGTAAGTACACCCACAAAAGGTTGCATCGTTTCGCTACTTTGTACGGCTTCATCTAAATAGCGACTGTTAACTTCATCCATAAGAAAGTCACGTTCAATAAACTTAGCGTAGCCCTGATATTGATAACTAATAGCACTAAAACCATATTTTAAACTTATAAAGGCAACAACAGATAACAGCGGAATTAGCGCTAAATTTCTAATCAATGCTTTTTTCTTTACACGAAACGCTTTTGCCATACTGGTGGCAACGAGTAATGGCAAACAACTGGCAAACGTGACGGAAAGTAACGCGGATAAACGGCCCACCACTAGGTTTTCAGAAACAATAAAAAAATCAAACATGGTATGCGAAACGTTAAATAATTCTAATAGATTTTGCATTGCCAAGGTGCTGGTGCCGAACAATTGTGGAATGCCAATGACCACCAGTTTTACATAATCTTCAAAGCTAATGTAGGCACCTGAAAACCACGCGGCAAATAACACAAAGAGCAATGATAATAATTTACCACCAACAGGTAGGCTGTAGCTTATAGGGACTATGACTTCAGGCACTTTATCTGCGTTGTCGATATGTGCATATTGTGTGGCAATTAATTCTTTGGTTTTTTCGACAATAATCGGGATAACAACAAAAAAGCTACCGGTAGCAAATGCCGTGATCATGGCTTCACGTGATGCTTTTAAAATAGCACGGTAGCCAAAAGGGGTGATGGTAGCGAGCAAAGCAGGAAATACCACAAATGACAGTAAAACCACTAGCACTAATGCACTGGCGACATAAATCATTAGGCCATCAAGCTGTGAGGCATCGAGCGTAGACGAGGCTCGCCAACCAATACAGAATATGCCAATAGGCGCAAAACGCATGACTTGGCTACTGATATTACTGACTGATTGCTTTAAGTTACCGAGCACCGCTAGTGTTTGACGCTTATTTTTAATTGGCATTAAGCCGACACCAACAAAGACACTAAAAAATACCACAGAAGGGATCACGGCGTTAGCAAAGGCATTAAACGGGTTCGACGGAATAAACAATTCAACTAAATTAAACTCTTGGCTTACTTTAACGGTAGCGGCGCTATAAAACTCTGCCGTTTGCCAGTTAGGAAATGATAGCGGTGCCATTAAAATAAAACATAGCATCAAGGCCATCAGTAATATGATCAGTATTAGCGTGCTTTTAAGTGCCGTTTTAGCTTTACCTGCAGATAAGCCGCCAATACCAACAATAAGGGATAACGAAATGTAAGGTAGTGCCGTCATTTGTAATAGCATGACAAAGGCATCGGCAAGGTTATTTACTATTGGGTATAAGGGCGCATTAATACTACCAATGATAAGCCCAATGGCCATGGCGATAAGAATACGGCTTGATAAGGGGATTTTACTAAGTTTCAATATTGTTATACCAGTAAGAATAATTTTCGTCGTTACTATTTTGCACAGTATAGTAAAGCGCGTGAAAGAGACTTCCTGTACATGGCTGCTATTTCACATCCATGTGATCGCAGCATACCGTACATCCTGTACATAAAGGCAAACCCTATTTAATGTTGAGGTTTGCCTTGATTATTATGCGCTAATTAACCCAGTGTGCGTTATTTAACACGCATACCTGGTTGAGCGCCGTCATCAGGGTTGAGTATCCATAAGTCTTTACCGCCAGGACCGGCAGCTAATACCATGCCTTCTGACATGCCAAAGCGCATTTTACGTGGTGCTAAGTTGGCGACCATAACGGTATGCCTGCCAATTAAATCTTCAGGTTGGTAGGCGGATTTAATACCGGCAAATACCTGACGAGTTTCACCATTTTCCTGACTATCAAGTGCTAAGGTTAATTTGAGTAATTTATCTGCTTTTTCAACATGTTCAGCGTTGATGATTTTTGCGATACGTAAATCTATTTTGGCAAAGTCATCAAATTGAATTTCTTCGCTAATAGGATCGCTGCCCAATGGATCATTTAATGCTGCAGTGTTATCAACAACTTTTTCCTGCTTAGCTTTCTTTTTGGCTTTAGCTGGCTTTTCGTCATCCGCTTTTACCAATAAATTTTCTTTTGAAGCGTCAGTCATCGCGTTGACTTTATCCATGTCGACACGTTGTAATAAGGCTTTAAATTTGTTGATTTTATGATCGGTTAATAAGGTTTTGTGACCTTCCCATACTAATTCGTCATTTAAAAACTCAGCGGTACTATCCGCTAAAACAGGTAGTACAGGTTTTAAGTAAATCATTAAGGTACGGAACATGTTGATACCCAATGAACAGATATCTTGTACTTCTTGTTGTTTAGTTTCGTCTTTAACTAACTGCCATGGTTCTTTAATGGCGATATATTCATTAACTTTGTCAGCTAATGCCATTATTTCGCGCATACCACGGCCAAAGTCACGAGCTTCATAGTGAGCAGCGATACTGTTACCTGCAGCCATTACTTCATCAGCTAACGCTTGGTTATCAATGTTTGTTGATAACATGCCATCAAAACGTTTGGTAATAAAACTTGCACAACGAGAAGCGATATTAACCACTTTACCGACTAGGTCAGAGTTAACACGCTGCACGAAGTCTTCAAGGTTTAAATCTAAGTCATCAATTTTATGGGTTAATTTAGTTGCGTAGTAATAACGTAAATATTCAGGATTTAAATGCGCTAAATAAGTACAACCTTTAATAAAGGTTCCCTTAGATTTAGACATTTTTTCTCCATTCACGGTAACAAAACCATGCGCGAAAACAGCGGTAGGTTTGCGGAAATCAGCGCCTTCTAACATGGCTGGCCAAAACAGGCTGTGGAAGTTAATAATGTCCTTACCGATAAAGTGATATAACTCAGCATCTGAATCTTTCTTCCAGAAGCTGTCAAAATCGATGCTTGAGTCTTTATCGCATAGGTTTTTAAAGCTGCCCATATAACCAATAGGCGCATCTAACCAAACATAGAAGAATTTACCCGGAGCATTCGGTATTTCAAAACCAAAATAAGGTGCGTCACGGCTAATATCCCACTGTTTTAAACCTTGTCCGAACCATTCGCTAAGTTTATTCGCTACTTCTTCTTGCAATGTGCCACTGCGTATCCAGTCTGCTAACATAGATTCAAAAGCAGGCAAGTCAAAGAAGTAATGTTCAGAATCTTTTAAGATCGGTGTCGCACCTGAAATAGCAGAGCGTGGATTAAGCACTTCTGTTGGTGAATAAGTTGCCCCACAGTTGTCACAGCTATCACCATTTTCATCTTCACTTTTACACTTCGGACAAGTGCCTTTGACAAATCTGTCAGCTAAGAACATGCCTTTTTCAGGGTCATATAACTGAGAAATAGTGCGGGTTTTAATATGACCTTTGGCATGTAAACGGTTATAAATTTCTTCAGCGAATGCTTTGTTTTCATCGCTATGTGTTGTGTGGTAATTATCAAAGCTAATGTGGAAGTCACTAAATTCTTTAATACGCTCTTCACGCACACCTTTGATCATTTCTTCTGGTGTTATGCCAAGCTCTTGCGCTTTAAGCATGATCGGTGTGCCATGGGCATCATCGGCACAAACAAAGTAAGTTTCATGTCCACGCATACGCTGGAAACGAACCCAAATATCAGTTTGAATATGCTCTAATAAATGGCCAAGGTGAATTGAACCGTTCGCATAAGGAAGGGCACAAGTAACTAAAATTTTACGCTTATCTGCTAATGGCACAGATGACTTTGATAACGACATATAAAGTTTACATATTATTGGTGGTAATTATGCAGGGAATGGTACAGAATTTGTCATTACTTTTCATTAAGAATTATCGTCTTTATGTGATAAAGAGCGGATAAAAGTGCGTTTTAAAAATGTTATCAAATTTCTTATCTAAAAAACTATTTTCTAAAAATGATGTTAGCGTTGAAAACCAAAAGGCTATCCACGGTTTTCTCGATGCTTATCGCTGTGATATTTTCCCCGAAGGGTTGATAGCTATTGCCCAAACTATGACCCTGCTCATGGTTAAAAATAATCTTGTGATTAAGTTATCACTACCTTTTCCTTGTGATGGGCAATTGCATGATATTGCCGAGCAATTGACTGAGTTAATAGAGCAGCCGGTAAGCTTTGATGCTGAATATCATATTGAGCCCGTTAGGCAACATAAGATAAAAGGTATCAAAAATATTATCGCAGTATCGTCGGGTAAGGGCGGTGTCGGTAAATCAACAACTGCGGTTAACTTAGCCTATGGCCTTATTGCTGAAGGTTGTAATGTTGGGATTTTAGATGCTGATATTTATGGCCCGTCAATCCCCACCATGTTGGGATTAAAAGGCGCTAAGCCGACATCAAATGACGGTAAATTGATCACGCCGCTTGAAGTTAATCACTTAAGCGCGATGTCAATTGGCTTTTTAGTTGATGATGCAAACGCCACTGTCTGGCGTGGCCCTATGGCGAGTCGAGCTTTTTCACAATTACTCAATGAAACCGATTGGCCCGATCTAGATTACCTGATCGTTGATATGCCACCCGGCACTGGTGATATTCAACTAACCTTAGCCCAACAAGTGCCGGTAGCCGGTGCATTGGTGATCACAACACCGCAAGATATTGCCTTAATGGATGCGATTAAGGGCATGGCGATGTTTGAGCAAGTAAAGCTTCCAGTATTGGGTATAATCGAAAATATGAGCTATCACCAATGTGAAAACTGCGGTCATCAATCTCACTTGTTTGGTGAAGGTGGTGGCAAACGTATTGCAGAAGACGCGAAAACCCAATTGCTTGGGCAATTACCTTTAGATATTCGTATTCGAGAAGACGCAGATAGCGGTAGTTGTGTAATAAATGAAAATAGCACTGGAGAAATAGCGCTGCTGTATCGTAATATAGCGCGCAAAGTCGCAGCGCAATTGTATTATCAATTAGATATGCGCAGCCCAACGACAGCGGAAGTAGTTGTTGAACAATAAAACCCGAATTTTAAGACGCAGAAATAATTCAATGTTTTCTTCGTCGCCATAATGTCAAACGAATAGATAACTCCGTTCAATTGGTATAACAACTGAGTCTAAGAAGAATAACCATGAGATTAAGTGACATAGATATAGAAGAATGCCTTAGAAAAGGGCAAATAGCCATTTCACCAGCGCCAGACAGTAGCATGATCTCTGGTGTTAGCGTTGATATTCGCTTAGGTAACGAATTTCGCGTATTTCAAGATCATACCGCACCTTATATCGACTTAAGCGGCCCTAAAGTAGAAATGCAAAAGGCCATGAACTCAGTAATGAGCGATGAAATTTATATTCCAGATGGCGAAGCGTTTTTTCTTCATCCTGGCGAATTAGCCTTAGCAGTTACTTTAGAGTCTGTAACCTTACCTGACAATATTGTTGGTTGGTTAGATGGCCGTTCATCGCTAGCGCGTTTAGGTTTAATGGTACATGTTACTGCCCATAGAATTGATCCCGGTTGGTCAGGTCAAATAGTGTTGGAGTTTTATAACAGTGGTAAATTACCGTTAGCATTACGACCAAAAATGAAAATTGCCGCGCTTAATTTTGAAACTATGTCTTCAAGCGCCGCTCGCCCTTACAATAAGCGGGAAGATGCTAAATATAAAGGTCAAATGGGTGCTGTTGCCAGTCGCATTAGTCAAGATGAGAGTCATAAGTAAGCTAGAACAATAGGCTTCAATAAAAAACCAACGATAAGTCGTTGGTTTTTTTGTTTTAGCGCTTTATTCTTCTTCGCTGTAAATCGAAGCAGGGCCGTTAGTTAGCATTGACTGCTGCGGGTAAAGGACGTTCATTGCGCTTATCAGCCATAGAAATACAAAGGTTTAACGCAGAGATTAATTTATCGCGGCTGTGGTAATGTGCAATAGTGTCGCTACGTAACTCATGATGACAAACACTAACACGTGCTGAGGTGACACTAGTATCGTGACAAATAGCGCTATCAATAGGCAAACATCCAATATTGTCCTCAATCCAAGCTAACTTTTCATCTAAAGTTAAGTTATCTGCGGGGCTATTTTCTGCAACAATATTATCAATAAATACCCGATGTGCTTTGGTTTTCTTAAGCGCTTTACTTATATCTCTTACCAGTAATGGCGGCACGACACTGGTCAGGAAGCTTCCAGGACCCAAAATAACCAAATCGGCATTTAATATTGCGTCAATGCACTGAGGCAGTGTTTTTACCAGTGGTGCCAGCATGAGCTTTGTCGGCATCATTGACATTTTATCGACAGATAGTTCACCCACGCGGCAGCGGCCTTCAGGAGAAAAGGCCATTAAATCCGTCGGTGTTTCAGACATAGGTAATACCGGTGTTTTAACTCTCAATAATCGGCGCACAAGTTTGATCGATTCAAGCGGGCGCGAATGAATTTGTCCGAGTCCGTAGAGGATTAAATTACCGAGGTTATGGCCACCGAGTTCATCGTTGCCATCGAAGCGAAAATCAAATAATTGGCTACCAACAGATTGTTCATCGACTAATTGCGTTAGGCAATTACGTAAATCGCCCCAAGCGATAGAACTGCTGCGTTTTCTTAAGCGGCCTGTGGAGCCACCATTGTCAGTTGTGGTAACAATACCCGTCAGTTGATTTCCTAAAAAGGAAAGGGTAGAAAGCACACGTCCTAGACCGTGACCACCACCAATGGCAACAACATTGAGCTCTTTTAGCTGCATATAATTTTAATTTTTTTCAATAGAGTTTTAACCATAACCTTAATTATACGATAAATAAAGCGGCTCGCCATAGTTTCTGTGCCTATTAGCGATATATAATTGTGCTTCAGCTATGTTTTATCCTCAAAGTGATTTAAAATTGCTAGCAGCTTATTTTATTCAGCATTACTATCAAGAATGTTAACAAAGTTGTTAATATAAACAGTTGATAAGACAAAATTTAGCCAACTTGTTCTATTAGTAATCAGTTAGATAAAATCTTTTAAAAAAAAGCGCTAATATCTAAAATAAGGGTTGACAGGTTCTTGGTCGCTGCTTAGAATGCGCCTCGCTTTCAACGAGTAACTCGATTATTTGTTGGGAGAAGATTAAGGTAAGTATTAGGCCACTTGCTTTATTTCTATGTGGGGCTATAGCTCAGCTGGGAGAGCGCTTCGCTGGCAGCGAAGAGGTCTGCGGTTCGATCCCGCATAGCTCCACCAATATTTATTTAATAGTATTTTATCGCTATTAAAAGATAGATAAAAAGATAATTGTAATTGGATATACTCTTGAAGTTATCGGATTACAAAAACAAGCTGAAAAGCCTGTTTTATCGTTTTAGTGTCCCTATCGTCTAGAGGCCTAGGACACCGCCCTTTCACGGCGGTAACAGGGGTTCGAATCCCCTTAGGGATGCCAC
>OJDR01000005.1_pt1 | contig 140877 bp, 135 predicted proteins | sample 1593081 | NCBI WGS metagenome assembly OJDR01 (sample SAMN05416873, study PRJEB24817) | seawater metagenome | isolation source: Sea water | place: Canada:Atlantic | collected 2013-11
GCTGTCCTTGCAGGTGTTGTATCGCTCTGACCTTAAAAATGCATCGATTAATTTCGAGATTTAAATACCACTATTAAAAAAAGACGCTTCGGCGTCTTTTTTGTTTTTAGGCTAATAGATTAAGGCGGTGGCTATTCTTGCTGTCCTTGCAGGTGTTGTATCGCTCTGACCTTAAAAATGCATCGATTAATTTCAAGATTTAACTAACATGCTAAAAAAAACGCTTTAGCGTCTTTTTTGTCTAGAGTAAACTGCTATCGCAGCGGAAAGTTATCAGTTTAGAACCAGTGTGAATCTCTAAAGCTTACTAGCAAAGCTTAACGTTACATCAAACTTTGTAAGCTAAACCCTAAATTGATTAACCACTTTAGAAAGCGAATTTGACTGACTCGATAAGCCAGCCAAACTCGCTTGCATTGTGGTCGAAGCCTCAACCGTTTCGTCAGTTAAAGTTCTAACATTTGCAATATTTTTCGATACTTCTTCGGCAACATTAGCTTGTTGATCTACCGCATGGGCAATTTCAAAAGTTTGACTTTGAAATTGCCCAATAACGTTTGCAATGTCAGCTAATACCTGTTGTACCTGCTGTGTTAACTGCACACTGTTTTCTGCTTCTAAGCAGCTCGACTCCATAACACCGACCGCATTAACTGCCGTCGCCTGAAGTTCTTCAATTATTCGTTCGATATTGGCAGTCGATTCTTGAGTGCGAGAAGCAAGTGTTCGCACTTCATCTGCAACTACAGCAAAACCACGCCCTTGTTCACCCGCTCTCGCCGCTTCAATAGCAGCATTCAAGGCTAATAGATTAGTTTGTTCAGCAATACTACGTATCACAGTGACTACGTCACCTATGCTTTGTGTACCTGATTTTAATTTGTGCACTACTTGTGATGCGTCATCAACATTGTTAGAAAGCTGTTGCATCGCTAGGGTTGCTTGATTTACAACATCCGAGCCTAACGCAACCTTTTCTTCAGCGCTGCTAACTAACTCTTTTGATTGATTGGTATTGTTAGATATATTATGGCTAGTTTGCGCCAATTCTGTTGCTGCGGTGGCTACAAGATCAATTTCTCGTTTTTGAGCTTCGACTATACCGGTTGTCTCCCTACCAATATTTTCAGCTGTCTCGCTCGACGTTGTTACATCTTTAGTTATCGTAATCGTTTGCCTAACCAGTTGCTGAATCGAGTCGACAAAAACATTAAATTCATTTACTAGCTCGCCGATTTCATCGTTCTTTAATGGCGCTATTCGCTGTGTTAAATCACCATCCCCTTCAGCAATATCCTTCATTGCCTTTTGCAGTCTCGTTATCCGCTTAACGAAAGGTAATACCGTTAGCCAAACAACAATAGCAATCATAATAATAATGGCGAGCACAATAAGAATAGACGACCTAAACGCCGCTTCAACAGGTTGTGAAATGAGTTGCTCTGGAACTAAGAAGCCGAGTTTCCAATTCATTAATGGGTAATCACTTTTAACCTGATTAAAAATAACTTGATAATTTTTGCCGCGCCACGCTACTTGTGCGATGCCTCTGTCATTTTGCGCGACAGTGTCTTGGAGTTCTTTAAAGCCTGAGGTGTCTGAAAAATGGTCATCGACACTTGCCATGGTATCACCGGGTTTAAAAGTGTCATTAAATCCCGGGAAGAATACAAGTTTTCCCGTATCTGTCAGTAAGAATGCTTCACCCTCATTTTTATATTTTATCGGGGCAAGTAAATCTTCACCTATTGTTGTGATTAATATATCCATGCCACCAATACCAAGAAGCTTACCATTTGGCAAATAATAAGGAGATGTTATGGTTGCAGAAACTGAACCGTCGTTATTGTCTACCGCTGGATCCGTAACGTACATTTTTCCTTTACTTAACCCTTGTTTCCACCAGGGACGCTGATTGGTGAAATACTTCTCATCATCATAACGACCATTTAAATCAAAATACTCATGGGTATTTTCACTACCAAAAAATACACTTTTTATCGCCGGATCTTGTACTGAAAAATATTTAAAATAGCGAGTCACGTCTTGGTATTGTTTGTTAGCGTTAATATTTTCTAGGCGCTGATCATAATCACGAAACCAGTCAATAACCAGTGGATTTGAAAATACACTATGATTGATTTGACCTTTCGCAACAAAGAAATCTTTTACTTTTGTCGATTGTATTGTGACGATGTTCTCGATGTCTGATATCAGTTGTTTACGGGTATTCTCACTGACATTAGATAAAACGAAAAAGGAAGTAATGATAAGTAAAAAAGCGACCGCGCTTGAAATGGTAATAACCAATTGGCGCATTATTGAACGGCTTAAAAAATTAAACATGTTGATAGCTACCTGCTAAATTATTATTCTTATTAGGTGTGGTTTAAGAGCGCAAAGTTAATAAATATTCAAAAAACATAAGCACTTAACTAAAACCTTATCACGCGCTTTAGTTAATGGCTATATTTTGCCTACGACAAATTTAGAAAGTTTTAGATAATAAAAAAGGATGCCTGAGCATCCTTTTTTAATTTGTTTAAAAAGAACCGTTATAAATAACTATTTCTTTTTAGCTGCCGCTTCACGTTCTTTAACTTCAGCGATTACTGCTTCAGCTACGTTATTTGGACAAGGTGAGTAGTGAGAGAATTCCATAGAGAATTGACCACGACCTGATGTCATTGTACGTAAAGATCCGATGTAACCAAACATTTCAGAAAGAGGAACATCAGCTTTAATACGAACACCAGAAACACCAGCGTCTTGACCACCGATCATGCCACGACGACGGTTTAAATCACCGATAACATCACCAACGTGATCATCAGGGGTAAACACATCAACTTTCATGATAGGTTCAATTAACTGAGCGCCGGCTTTAGGAATTGATTGACGGAATGCGCCTTTAGCAGCAATTTCGAAAGCAACAGCAGATGAATCGACAGCATGGAAACCACCATCGTATAATTCTACTTCAACATCTAAAACAGGGAAGCCTGCTAATGTACCCGTATCCATCATGCTCTTGAAGCCTTTCTCAACAGCAGGGAAGAATTCTTTAGGTACATTACCACCAACAACTTTCGATGTGAAAGTGAAGCCAGAGTTTGGCTCGCCTGGACGGATGATGTAATCGATTTTACCAAATTGACCAGAACCACCAGATTGTTTCTTATGGGTGTAACTATCGTCAATTTCTTGAGTGATAGTTTCACGGTAAGCAACTTGAGGTTTACCAACAACTAAATCAACACCGTAAGTACGTTTTAGAATATCTACTTTGATATCTAAGTGAAGCTCACCCATACCAGATAAAATCGTTTCACCTGAATCTTCGTCAGTTTCAACTTGGAATGTAGGATCTTCTGCAACCATTTTACCAATAGCAATACCCATTTTCTCAGTAGAACCTTTATCTTTAGGCGTTACAGAGATAGAGATTACTGGCTTAGGGAATACCATAGCTTCTAGGATGATTGGGTGTTTAGGATCACATAATGTGTGACCTGTCTGAACGTTACTTTTCATACCAACAATCGCGATGATATCACCAGCTTGTGCTGACGTTAATTCATTACGGTCCTCAGCTTGCATTTCACACATACGACCAACACGCTCAGTCTTACCTGTTGCAGCATTTAGAATGGTATCACCTTTCTTCAATGTACCAGAGTAGATACGTACGAAGGTCAATGTACCAAAACGGTCATCAGTAATTTTAAATGCTAATGCTTTAAAAGATTCATCTGCAGAAACGATTGCGTACTCACCATTTGGAGCACCTTCTTCATCAGTTAACGGTTGAGGGTTAACGTCTGTAGGACAAGGTAAGTAATCAATAACAGCATCAAGTATTAACTGCATACCTTTGTTTTTGAATGCTGAACCACAGTAGGTAGGGAAGAACATTAATTCGTTAGTACCTTTACGGATACAGGCTTTAATTTGCTCTTCAGTCGGCGTAAGTTCACCTTCTAAATACTCCATTAACAAATCTTCATCTGCTTCTAGTGCAGTTTCGATCATTTGCTCACGGTAGATAGCGGCGTCATCAACCATATGAGCTGGAATATCTGTAATTTCGTAGTTTTCTGGAAGACCTGAATCATCCCAAATGTAAGCTTTTTGGCTTAATACGTCTACAACACCTACGAAATCATCTTCTTCACCAATAGGTAAAGTCATGATAAGTGGGTGAGCACCTAATACGTTTTTAACTTGGTCAGTTACACGGTAAAAGTTAGCACCTAAACGGTCTAATTTGTTAACGAAAATTAAACGAGCTACTTTAGAGTCGTTCGCATAACGCCAGTTAGTTTCTGATTGTGGTTCAACACCGCCAGAACCACAGAATACACCAATACCACCATCAAGTACTTTAAGTGAACGGTAAACTTCAACGGTAAAGTCAACGTGACCTGGAGTATCGATGACATTGAAACGGTGATCTTTCCAAAAACAGCTTACCGCAGCAGACTGGATGGTAATACCGCGCTCAGCTTCTTGTTCCATGAAATCAGTCGTTGACTCACCGTCATGTACTTCACCGATTTTGTGGATCATACCAGTTAATTTAAGGATACGTTCAGTTGTCGTTGTTTTACCAGCATCAACGTGAGCGAAGATACCAATATTTCTGTATTTAGCTAAATCTGCCATTACTTTACTCTATTTAATTGAATCACTAAAAAAGTGGAATTGTTGAAAATTTGCGCGCGAGTATAACATTACTTCTCTTCACTTGCGACAGATCAAGATAAAAAAGTAGTTAACAGTGCAAATTACCGGGTAGCAGTATCAAAAACGACACTAAAATAGAAAATGCATTTTTATTAACGCCAAAATATATGATGGACTCAATTTTATTGCTTTGCTTATATATAGGTAAAACTATCGAAGGATACTTGCATGAAATTAAAACAATTTAATAATGCCATAATTGACATTGGCGTTCCTCAGAACTGTAATCTTGTTTAAATTAAGGTTTGCTCCGAAAAAATATCCTTAATAAGTAATCACCTCAAAAGTAACACCTACACTGAACCCAAAAATAGCACCATAATAATATGGGCGCCAACTGCTAAAATGAACGCTTTAATATAATAGTTGAATTTATACTCTGTCTCTGTATAATACGCCTCCACGTCGAGCTCGTCTCTTCGTGTTTTACTCGTTAGCGTATTATTTTTAAATTAATCGTTAACTCACACAGCAATTCCGATTTGGAGTTGAATGTAATATAGCGATACTCCCCCCTTTTACATAAAAAAGGTGATGGGCAGTATTTTGTTGTTCTTTAAAATGGGGATTTGTCTTAATGTCAAATCAAAGAATTCGCATTCGTTTGAAAGCGTTCGATCATCGTTTGATTGATCAATCAACAGCTGAAATCGTTGATACTGCTAAACGTACTGGCGCGCAGGTTCGTGGTCCAATTCCACTTCCTACACGCAAAGAACGTTTCACTATCTTGACTTCACCACACGTTAACAAAGATGCACGTGATCAGTACGAAATTCGTACTCACAAACGCATGATTGATATCGTAGAACCAACTGAAAAGACTGTAGACGCATTAATGCGTTTAGATCTTGCAGCTGGTGTTGACGTTCAAATTAGCTTGGGTTAATAGGAGTTTTAACATGACTATAGGTCTAGTTGGACGTAAAGTGGGTATGACTCGCATCTTCTCTGAAGATGGTGTTTCTACTCCTGTTACAGTCCTTGAAGTTGAAGCGAACCGTATTGCTCAGGTTAAAACTGTTGACAATGATGGTTATTCAGCGCTTCAAGTTACTACGGGTAGCAAAAAAGCTAATCGTACTAACAAACCAACAGCCGGACATTTTGCAAAAGCTGGTATCGAAGCAGGCCGTGGCCTGTGGGAATTCCGCTTAGATGCAAATGAAGGCGAAGGTCTTGAAGCTGGCAGTGAAATCACTGTTGAGCTATTCAATGACACGAAATTAGTGGATGTTACTGGCACCTCAAAAGGTAAAGGTTTCCAAGGTGGTATTAAGCGTTGGAATTTTTCAATGCAAGATGCAACTCATGGTAACTCACTATCTCACCGTTCAAACGGTTCGATAGGTATGTGTCAAACACCAGGTCGTGTTTTTAAAGGTAAAAAAATGTCTGGTCATATGGGTGCTGCGAAAGTTACTACGCAAAACCTTGAATTGGTTCGTGTCGATGCAGAACGTAACTTGCTCCTTATTAAAGGTGCGGTTCCGGGTGCTATCAACGGCAACGTAATCATCAAGCCAGCTGTTAAAGCCTAGTCCAAGGAGATTTGTGATGGAATTAGCATTAAAAGACGCTTCAGGCGCTCTTGAAGTTTCTGAAGCAACCTTTGGACTTGAGTTTAATGAAGCTTTAGTACACCAAGTAGTAGTTGCATATGCAGCTGGTGCTCGTGCAGGTACTCGTGCTCAAAAAACTCGTTCAGAAGTTAGCGGCGGTGGCGCAAAACCATGGCGTCAAAAAGGTACTGGCCGTGCACGTGCTGGTACAAGTCGTGGCCCAATCTGGCGTACAGGTGGCGTAACATTCGCTGCTAAGCCACAGGATCACAGCCAAAAAGTAAACCGTAAAATGTACCGTGGTGCGATCAAAAGCATCCTTTCTGAGTTAGTTCGTCAAGAACGCTTAGTTGTGGTAGAAAATTTTACTGTTGAAACACCAAAAACTAAAGAGTTAGTAGCTAAGCTAAACGGTTTGGAGTTAAAAGACGTGTTAATCGTTACTCCAGAAGTTGATGAGAACTTGTTCTTATCAGCACGCAACTTGTACAAAGTTGACGTTCGTGACGTAGATGGTATTGACCCAGTTAGCTTGGTTGGTTTCGAAAAAGTTTTGATGACTGCATCTGCAGTTAAGCAACTTGAGGAGATGTTAGGATGATAAACGAAGAACGTTTACTGAAAGTGCTTTTAGCACCAAACATTTCTGAGAAAAGCACTATGGCCGCTGAAGCAAACAACACAGTTGTTTTCAAAGTTGCCACTACTGCTACTAAAGCTGAAATCAAAGCTGCTGTTGAGAAACTTTTCGAAGTTTCAGTTGATGGTGTTCGCACATTAAATGTCAAAGGTAAAGTGAAACGTACTGGTGCTCGTTTTGGTCGCAGAAGCGATTGGAAAAAAGCATACGTTACTCTTGCTGAAGGCAGCGACATCGACTTCGTCGGCGCGGAATCATAGGAGTTTACGAAAATGGCTATAGTTAAATGTAAACCTACTTCTCCGGGTCGTCGCCACGTAGTAAAAGTGGTAAACACGGAGTTGCATAAAGGTAAGCCTTACGCACCATTATTAGACACTAAGTCTAAGTCTGGTGGTCGTAACAATACTGGTCGTATTACAGTTCGTCACGTTGGTGGTGGTCACAAGCAACATTACCGCATGGTTGACTTTAAACGAAATAAAGATGGTATCCCTGCCAAAGTAGAGCGTTTGGAATATGATCCAAACCGTAGTGCAAACATTGCACTAGTACTTTATGCAGATGGTGAACGTCGTTACATCTTAGCCCCTAAAGGCTTAAAAGCTGGTGATTCAATCCAGTCTGGTGTTGATGCTCCTATTAAAGCGGGTAACACTTTACCACTTCGCAACACGCCATTAGGTAGTGTTGTTCACGCAATCGAACTTAAACCAGGTAAAGGTGCTCAAATCGCACGTGCTGCTGGTACTTATGCTCAGTTAGTAGCGAAAGACGGTGCTTATGTCACTTTACGTCTTCGTTCTGGCGAAATGCGTAAAATTGAGTCAGATTGTCGTGCTACTTTAGGTGAAATCGGCAACGCTGAACACATGCTTCGCTCTTTGGGTAAAGCAGGTGCATCACGCTGGCGTGGTGTTCGCCCAACTGTTCGTGGTGTTGCCATGAACCCAGTTGATCACCCACACGGTGGTGGTGAAGGTAAAACATCAGGCGGTCGTCACCCGGTATCACCTTGGGGTGTACCAACTAAAGGTTACAAGACTCGTTCTAACAAGCGTACCGATAAATTTATCGTACGTCGTCGTACTAAGTAATAGTACTTATTAAATAAGAGGAATCACCATGCCACGTTCTCTCAAGAAAGGTCCATTTATTGACCTACACTTGTTGACGAAGGTAGAGACAGCGGTGGAAAGCGGGAATAAAAAGCCAATTAAGACTTGGTCCCGTCGTTCAATGATCATCCCTACGATGATCGGATTGACCATTGCCGTCCATAATGGCCGTCAACACGTACCTGTATTTGTAACTGATGAAATGATCGGTCATAAATTAGGTGAATTTGCACCAACTCGTACTTACCGTGGCCATGTCGCGGATAAGAAAGCGAAGAGATAGGGGAAATAAGATGGAAGCTATTGCTAAACATAAATTTGCCCGTGGCTCTGCACAAAAAGCACGCTTAGTTGTGGATCAAATCCGCGGCTTGCATGTTGAAAAAGCACTTGAAATCTTAACATTCAGCAACAAATCTGCTGCTGTTTTGGTTAAAAAAGTACTTGATTCAGCAATTGCTAACGCAGAGCACAATGAAGGTGCAGACATTGATGAACTTATCGTAAAAACTATTATGGTTGACGATGGTCCAACAATGAAACGTATTAAGCCTCGTGCGAAAGGTCGCGCGGATCGAATCCTTAAGCGTACAAGTCACATTACTGTGATTGTATCCGATAGCTAGGAGATATTAGAATGGGTCAAAAAGTCCATCCAAATGGTATACGCCTAGGTATCACGAAACCTTTCGCGTCTACTTGGTTTGCAAGTACTAAAGATTTCGCAGCTAATTTACACGGTGACCATTTGGTTCGTGAATATTTAACTGAAAAGCTTAAGCGTGCTTCATTATCAAAAATCGTAATTGAACGTCCAGCTAAATCTATCCGCGTTACAATTCACACGGCTCGTCCGGGTGTTGTAATCGGTAAGAAAGGCGAAGATGTTGAGAAGTTACGTTTAGCGGTTTCTAAAATTGCTGGTGTTCCTGCTCAAATCAACATTGCTGAAGTACGTAAACCAGAAATGGATTCGCAGCTTGTTGCTGACAGTATTGCTAGTCAATTAGAGCGTCGTGTAATGTTCCGTCGTGCGATGAAACGTGCTGTACAAAATGCTATGCGTTTAGGCGCAAAAGGTATCAAAGTACAAGTAAGTGGTCGTCTAGGCGGTGCTGATATTGCACGTGCTGAATGGTATCGTGAAGGTCGTGTTCCACTACACACTTTGCGTGCTGACATTGATTACTCGATTGCGCGTGCTGATACCACTTATGGTGTTATTGGTATCAAAGTATGGATCTTTAAAGGTGAAGTAATTGGTAAAATGCCATTACAAGCTGAGCAACCAGCAGCTAAGCCTAAAAGAAAACCTAACCGTAAGACCAGTAAGTAGAGGAATAAGTAATGTTACAACCAAAACGTACTAAATTCCGTAAGCAATTTAAACTGCGTAACCGTGGTCTTGCACACACTGGTAGCGCAGTTAGCTTCGGTACTTTCGGGTTAAAATCAATGGAACGTGGTCGTATGACTGCGCGTCAAATTGAAGCGGCTCGTCGAGCAATGACTCGTCACGTGAAGCGTCAAGGTAAAATTTGGATCCGTGTATTTCCTGATAAGCCAATTACCAAAAAACCTCTTGAGGTTCGTATGGGTAAGGGTAAAGGTTCAGTGGAATATTGGGTATGCCAAATTCTTCCTGGTCGTGTTCTTTATGAAATGGAAGGTGTTTCGGAAGAGATTGCACGTGAAGCATTTGCTTTAGCTGCAGCTAAACTTCCGTTCAAAACAACTTTCGTAACTAGAACGGTGATGTAATGAAAGCTAGTGAATTGAAAGAAAAAAGCATTGAAGAGCTAAACGCTGAATTGCTTGAGTTGTTACGCGAACAGTTTAACTATCGCATGCAAGCAAGCACTGGCCAATTAGCACAAACTCATTTGCTAAGAAATGTACGCCGTAATATCGCGCGTGTTAAGACTATCATAACTGAAAAGGCAGGTAAGTAATGAGCGAAGCAAAAATTCGTACACTACAAGGTCGTGTCGTCAGTGACAAAATGGATAAGTCTATCACTGTCCTGATCGAACGTCGTGTTAAGCACCCAATGTACGGTAAGTACATGACGCGTTCAACTAAGTTGAAAGCGCATGATGAAACTAACCAATGTGCAACTGGTGATTTAGTAACTATTCGTGAATGTGCACCAATTTCTAAGAGCAAATCTTGGGCTTTGGTAAGCGTAGTAGAAAAAGCTTAATCGCTTAATCTTAATCACAATAAGTACCTTAAAAAGGCTCTGCTTCGGCAGGGCCTTTTTTATTACCTTTAAACCCTTTTGCAGCTTTATCTCGTCTTATACGTATCTCCACCCAAATATAAAACAGCGCATGAATAATTTTTATTTTAAAAATTATTAACCCACTATTGAATTAGTTTTTTTTTGACCTCATATAAATAGTTCATCAAAAAAATGTCATGGTCAGAAAAAGGTTTTTAGGGATATTTGAGCGACCTATCTCCTAATAGTGGTTATTTTTTAGCTAAATAAAGTATCACTTTTTAATATGTGGTGTTATAATCTCGCGCCCGCTCGTTGTGAGTGGGATTTAGAAGGCAGTGACGGGTCAAATTTCTGGCCTTGAATTTAATCTTTTATAAGATAATTTAGCGGAGACATATTAAATGATCCAAATGCAATCACAATTGAACGTAGCTGATAACAGCGGCGCTCGACGTGTACAATGTATAAAGGTTCTTGGTGGTTCGCACCGTCGCTACGCACGCATTGGTGACATCATTAAAATTGCTGTAAAGGAATCAAATCCTCGCGGCAAAGTTAAAAAAGGTGATGTTCTTACTGCAGTAGTGGTGCGCACTAAGAAAGGTGTTCGTCGTTCAGATGGTTCTACCATCCGTTTTGATGAAAATGCGGCTGTAATGTTAAATGCTAACTTACAACCAATTGGTACTCGTATTTTCGGTCCTGTGACTCGTGAACTTCGTAATGAAAAGTTCATGAAAATTGTTTCACTTGCACCAGAAGTACTATAAGGAGTCACGATAATGGCATCTAAGATTCGTCGTGATGATGAAGTAATCGTACTTGCAGGTAAAGACAAGGGCAAAACTGGTAAAGTGACCAAAGTTCTTGTTGAAGACAGCAAAGTATTTGTTGAAGGTATCAACTTAATCAAGAAACACACCAAGCCTGTACCTCAGTTACAGCAACCTGGTGGGATTATTGAAAAAGAAGCACCTTTAAATGTATCCAACGTTGCGATTGTTAACCCAGCTACTGGCAAAGCAGATCGTGTTGGTTTTAGAGATGAAGACGGCAAAAAAGTTCGTTTCTTCAAATCTAATAACGAATTAATTTAATTGGAGTAAACGATGGCGAAACTGCATGATTTTTACAAAGATACAATTGTTGCAGAGCTTCAAAAGAAGTTTGAATACAAAAGTGTCATGCAAGTCCCTCGGATTGAAAAGATCACCCTTAACATGGGTGTTGGTGAAGCTATTGCTGATAAAAAAGTATTAGAACACGCCACAAATGATCTTACTGCAATCTCAGGTCAAAAGCCGGTCACGACAGTTGCACGCAAATCAGTTGCGGGCTTCAAAATTCGTGAAGGCTATCCTATTGGCACGAAAGTAACTCTACGTGGCGAACGTATGTGGGAATTTTTAGAGCGTTTAATCTCTATTTCTATTCCTCGTATCCGCGATTTCCGTGGCTTGAATCCTAAGTCATTCGATGGTCGTGGTAACTACAGCATGGGCGTACGTGAGCAAATCATTTTCCCTGAAATCGAGTACGATAAAATCGATAAAATTCGCGGAATGGATATCACTATCACTACAAGTGCGAAGGACAACGAAGAAGGTCACGCGTTATTGACTGCCTTCAACTTCCCATTTAAGAAGAAGGTGTAGAGTTATGGCTAAAACGTCAATGAAAGCTCGTGAAGCTAAAAGAACCAAATTAGTTGCACAATATGCTGAAAAGCGTAGTGCACTAAAAGCTATCATCTCTGGTGTAGATTCTTCTGAAGAAGAACGCTGGGATGCTGTATTGAAACTTCAAAGTTTACCACGTGATTCAAGTAGCAGCCGTCAACGTAATCGTTGTAATGTTACTGGTCGTCCACATGGTTACTTGCGTAAATTCGGTTTAAGCCGAATCAAGTTGCGTGAAGCAACTATGCGCGGTGAAGTTCCAGGTCTTAAGAAAGCTAGTTGGTAATTCACGGGAGTAAATGGTTATGATGACTGATCCTATCGCGGATATGTTTACACGCATTCGCAACGGTCAATCTGCAGCAAAGACTGCAGTAAAAATGCCATCTTCAAAGGTTAAAGTTGCAATTGCCAACTTGCTTAAAGAAGAAGGTTACATTTCAGAATTTTCAGTTGCTGAAGGTGTTAAACCTGAGTTAACTGTTGAATTGAAATATTTCGAAGGTAAAGAAGTAATTGAAGTGATCAAACGTGTTTCACGTCCAGGTCTTCGCGTATACAAAGGTGCTCAAGAGCTTCCTAAAGTATTAGCAGGCATGGGTATCGCTATTATTTCTACTTCTAAAGGTCTAATGACTGATCGCGCCGCTCGCAATGCGGGTCTTGGCGGTGAAGTTCTTGGTTTCGTAGAGTAAAGGAGCAGAATTATGTCTCGTGTTGCAAAAGCACCTGTCGCAATCCCTGCTGGCGTTACTATTACGTTATCAGGTCAAGACATTAAAGTTAAAGGTCCAATTGGCGAATTATCTCACACCGTTCATGGCGATGTTGTTGTTTCTCAAGAAGAAAACAATCTTATCACTAATGTCGTTGCTGATGCTAAAGGCGCTTGGGCTCAAGCCGGTACAGTACGCTCTTTAATCAATAATATGGTTGAAGGTGTTAGTAAAGGTTTTGAAAAGAAATTATTGTTAAACGGTGTTGGTTACCGTGCTAAAGCTGCAGGTAAGAATTTAAACTTATCTTTAGGCTTCTCGCACCCGGTTGATCACGCAATTCCTGAAGGAATTACCGTTGAAACTCCTAGCCAAACTGAAATCATACTGAAAGGTGCTGATAAACAGTTGGTCGGTCAAACTGCTGCGAACATTCGTGCATACCGTAAACCTGAGCCTTATAAAGGTAAAGGGATTCGTTATAGCGATGAGAATGTACGTCGTAAAGAAGCTAAGAAGAAGTAGGGTAATACTATGGATAAGAAAACATCTCGTTTGCGCAGAGCTAAACGCTCTCGTGCAAAAATTAGCGAGTTGGGTGCGAATCGTTTAGTTGTATTCCGTACTCCTCGTCATATTTACGCGCAATTGATCGCACCAACAGGTTCTGAAGTAATCGCAGCTGCGTCTACTTTAGACAAAGAAGTTAGTGCTCAGTTAGAAAAAACAGGTAACGTTGAAGCAGCTACTGCTGTAGGTAAGGCTATCGCAGAACGCGCTGTAGCTAAAGGCATCACTAGTGTTGCTTTTGACCGTTCAGGTTTCCGTTACCATGGTCGCGTGAAAGCGTTAGCAGATGCAGCTCGCGAAGCTGGTCTTCAGTTTTAGGGGTTGATAATGGCTAATCATAATCAAGAAAACTCACAACAAAGTGATATGGCTGAAAAGCTAATCGCAGTTAACCGCGTTTCAAAAGTGGTTAAAGGTGGTCGTATTTTCAGTTTCACAGCACTAACCGTAGTTGGTGATGGCGCTGGTCGCGTTGGTTTTGGTTACGGTAAAGCACGTGAAGTGCCTGCTGCAATCCAAAAAGCAATGGAAAAAGCGCGTCGTAACTTAGTAACCGTTGATTTGAAGGGTACTACTCTTCAGCATGCTATCAAAGGCAAGCACTCTGGTTCGAAAGTTTACATGCAACCAGCTTCTGAAGGTACAGGTATCATCGCCGGTGGCGCGATGCGTGCAGTACTTGAAGTTGCAGGCGTTCAGAACGTATTGTCAAAAGCATACGGTTCTACTAACCCAATCAACGTAGTTCGCGCTACTGTATCTGCTCTTGCGAATATGCATTCGCCTGAAGCTGTTGCAGCTAAACGTGGCAAAAGCGTTTCAGACATTTTGGGGTAATTGAGCATGGCTAAAACAGTTAGAATAACTCAGTTAAAAAGTTCTATCGGTCGTTTACCGAAGCATAGAGCTACATTAAAGGGTCTTGGTTTACGTCGTATTCGTCATACAGTAGAGTTAGAAGATACTCCATCTGTACGCGGTATGATCAATCAAGTATCTTATATGATTAAGGTGGAGGATTAATAATGCATTTAAATACTTTATCTCCTGCACCAGGTGCTAAGAAAGCCAAGAAACGCTGTGGTCGTGGTATTGGTTCTGGCATAGGTAAAACAGGTGGTCGTGGTCACAAAGGTCAGAAATCTCGTTCTGGCGGTAGTGTACGTCCTGGTTTCGAAGGTGGTCAAATGCCATTGAAACAACGTTTACCTAAGTTTGGTTTCACGTCACGTAAATCTTTAGTTCGCGCTGAAGTACGTTTACATGAACTAAACAACATCACAGGTGATGTTGTCGATATCTTTGCCCTTAAAGATGCTAACTTAATCACACGTAATATTGTTGCAGTGAAAATCATGCTTTCTGGTGAAATCACTCGTCCTATTACTGTACGTGGTTTAGGTGTTACTAAAGGCGCACGTGCAGCTATTGAAGCTGCTGGCGGAAAAATCGAGGAATAGTACAGAATGGCTAAACCAGGAATGGATAATAAAGCGCAAGGCGGATTGTCTGAGCTTAAACAAAGGTTATGGTTTGTATTCGGGGCATTAATTGTGCTTCGTTTAGGAACATTTGTGCCAATCCCTGGTATTGACGCCGCTGTATTAGCTCAGTTGTTTGATCAACAAAAGGGTACCATTGTAGAGATGTTTAACATGTTCTCTGGTGGTGCTCTTGAGCGAGCCTCTGTATTGGCACTAGGTATTATGCCGTACATTTCAGCTTCTATCATAATGCAATTGCTTACGGTTATGCACCCGGCAATGGCTGAATTGAAAAAGGAAGGTGAAGCTGGACGACGTAAGATCAGTCAATACACCCGCTACGGCACTTTAGTTCTAGCGACTGTACAATCAATTGCGATAGCAAGAAGTTTACCGGGAATGATGCCAGGTCTAGTAATGGACGCAGGTTTCGGGTTCTACTTTGCTGCGGTAGTAAGTTTGGTGACTGGTACCATGTTTTTAATGTGGTTAGGTGAGCAAATTACTGAACGCGGTATTGGTAACGGTATTTCTATCTTGATATTTGCAGGTATAGTGGCTGGTATGCCGTCAGCTGTTGGTCAAACAGCAGAGGCGGCGCGTCAAGGTGAATTGCACTTATTAGTATTATTGCTAATTGGCGTAATTATATTTGCTACGACTTTCTTTGTAGTATTTGTGGAACGTGGTCAACGACGTATCGTTGTTAACTATGCTAAACGTCAGCAGGGCCGTAAGGTTTTCGCCGCGCAAAGCACGCATTTACCACTTAAAGTGAATATGGCAGGTGTTATTCCACCAATTTTTGCCTCAAGTATTATCTTGTTCCCTGGCACGCTTGCGAGTTGGTTTGGACAAGGTGACGGTATGGTTGCTGATTTCCTACAAGAAGTATCAATTGCTATTTCTCCAGGACAGCCGTTATATGTCATGTTACTTGCAGCAGCGATAATATTCTTCTGTTTCTTTTACACGGCTCTTGTTTTCAATCCGCGTGAAACAGCAGATAACCTAAAAAAATCTGGTGCGTTTATTCCTGGGATCCGTCCTGGTGAGCAAACGTCTAAATATATCGATAAAGTTATGACTCGTTTAACCTTAGCTGGTGCGATGTATATAACCTTTATCTGTTTAGTTCCTCAGTTTATTATCATGGCATGGGACGTCAATTTTTACTTTGGCGGCACATCACTACTTATTATAGTAGTTGTGATAATGGACTTTATGGCACAAGTACAAACGCATTTGATGTCACATCAATATGACAATGTACTTAAAAAAGCAAACCTTAAGGGCTATGGTCGTTAGGCCAAGTCATTAGGTAACGGAGTATAAAATGAAAGTACGTGCATCCGTAAAAAAGATTTGTCGTAACTGTAAAGTTGTTAAGCGTGCTGGTGTTGTTCGTGTAATTTGCGAAGAGCCAAAGCATAAGCAACGTCAAGGTTAAATCTTTAGCAGTGGCATTATGCAGATAAGTCTGTATAATGCCGCTTCGATTTGCAAAGAAATGTGGCTGGTTGAGTATCCTAACGGGCTTTTCAACTGGCAAATTTTAAATTAAAAATAGGAGATGTGTTTAGTGGCCCGTATCGCTGGCATTAACATCCCTGATCGTAAGCATGCAGTAATCGCCATTACTGCGATCTTCGGTATCGGAGCAACACGTGCGAAAGCAATTTGTGTTGCAACTGGTATTGCAGAGTCAACTAAGATCAGTGAATTGGACGAAGCTCAAATTGATTTGCTTCGTGCAGAAGTGGATAAATACACCGTAGAAGGTGATTTACGCCGTGAAGTTTCAATGAACATTAAACGTCTTATGGATTTAGGTTGTTACCGTGGTATTCGCCACCGTCGCAGTCTTCCTCTACGTGGTCAACGCACTAAAACTAATGCGCGCACCCGTAAAGGTCCTCGTAAGCCAATTAAGAAGTAAGAGGAACTAGACAATGGCTAAAACACCTGTACGTACGCGTAAACGCGTAAAAAAACAAGTTGCTGACGGCATGGCTCATATCCATGCATCTTTCAACAACACAATCGTAACTCTTACAGATCGTCAAGGTAATGCCTTATCATGGGCGACTGCTGGTGGTTCAGGTTTCCGTGGTTCACGTAAATCTACTCCATTTGCTGCGCAAGTAGCTGCAGATCGTGCTGGTAAAGCTGCACAAGAGTTTGGCTTGAAGAATATTGAAGTGTTCGTTAAAGGTCCGGGTCCAGGTCGTGAATCTGCTATCCGTGCTTTAAATGCTGCTGGTTTTAAAATCACCAACATTACTGACGTTACACCTATTCCTCATAATGGTTGTCGTCCTCCTAAGAAACGTCGCGTTTAATCGTACTTTTTTAGGATAGTTGGAGAAAGAAAATGGCTAGATATTTAGGTCCTAAGTTAAAGCTTAGTCGCCGCGAAGGTACAGATTTGTTCCTTAAAAGCGGTGTTAGAGCAATTGACACTAAATGTAAAATCGAAACAATACCAGGTCAACATGGCGCCCGTCGCGGTCGTTTGTCTGACTACGGTATTCAACTTCGTGAAAAACAAAAAGTTCGTCGTATATATGGCGTACTAGAAAAACAATTCCGCAACTACTATAAAGAAGCGGCTCGTCTAAAAGGCAATACAGGTGAAAACTTGTTGCAACTTTTAGAGAAACGTCTTGATAACGTAGTATACCGTATGGGCTATGCCAGCACTCGTGCTGAAGCTCGTCAACTAGTTAGCCACAAAGCTATCGTAGTTAACGGTGTTGTTGTTAATATTCCATCTTTCACTGTTAAAGCCGAAGATGTAGTTTCTGTACGTGAAAAGTCTAAAACTCAAGCGCGTATTATCGCTGCTTTAGAATTAGCTGAGCAACGTGAGAAGCCAGTTTGGGTTGAAGTAGATAACAAGAAACTTGAAGGCGTATTTAAACGCGTTCCTGATCGTTCTGACTTGTCTGCCGAAATTAATGAACAGTTGATTGTTGAACTTTACTCTAAGTAAAGTTGCACTTTAAGAGAGGACATAATGCAGGGTTCTGTAACCGAATTCCTTAGACCACGATTGGTTGATATCGAAACTGTTAGTGCTACTCGCGCTAAAGTAACTTTAGAGCCATTAGAGCGTGGTTTTGGTCACACTTTAGGTAATGCGTTACGCCGCATTCTTTTATCTTCAATGCCAGGTTGTGCTGTAACTGAAGTTGAAATTGACGGTGTACTTCATGAGTACAGCAGTAAAGAAGGTGTGCAAGAAGACATCATCGAAATACTGTTAAACCTTAAGGGACTAGCTATAAAGTTAGAAGGCAAAGATGAAGCTGTTCTTACCTTAACTAAGTCCGGTGAAGGCCCTGTAACGGCTGCCGATATCCAACATGATGGTGATGTAGAAATTGCAAATCCAGCACATGTAATCTGTCATTTGACAGGTGATGGCTCTATCAGTATGCGTATTAAGGTTGAAATGGGACGTGGTTATGTTCCTGCTTCAGCTCGACGCGACGCCGAGGAAGAAGATCGTGCAATTGGACGTTTGTTAGTTGATGCTTCATTCAGTCCTGTTGTAAGAATTGCCTATGATGTTGATTCTGCACGTGTTGAACAGCGTACAGATTTGGACAAATTGGTTTTAGACATGGAAACTAACGGTACGTTAGACCCTGAAGAAGCAATTCGTCGCGCTTCAACTATTCTAGCTGAACAGCTAGATGCGTTTGTTGAGCTTCGTGATGTGACTGAAGTTGAGCCAAAAGAGGAAAAACCACTGTTTGATCCTATTTTGCTTCGTCCTGTTGATGACCTTGAACTTACTGTTCGTTCAGCAAACTGCCTAAAAGCAGAAGCAATTCAATATATTGGCGATTTAGTACAGCGTGCTGAAGTTGAACTTCTTAAAACACCTAATTTAGGTAAGAAGTCTTTAACTGAAATCAAAGACGTTTTGGCGTCTCGTGGTTTGTCTCTAGGTATGCGCCTAGAAAACTGGCCACCTGAAAGCATAGCTGATAACGACTAAGTCGATCATCGTTTTTTTAATAGTTGAGAGAAGGATTAACTTATGCGCCATCGTAAAAGCGGTCGCCAGTTAAACCGTAATAGCAGTCATCGTAAAGCGATGTTCCGCAATATGGCAAGCTCTTTAGTGAAGCACGGTTTGATTAAAACAACTGTAGCTAAAGCTAAAGAACTACGTATGGTCGTAGAGCCATTGATTACATTGGCTAAGACCGACAGTGTTGCAAATCGCCGTTTAGCGTTTGCTCGTACACAAGATAAAGAAGTAGTAGGTATTTTATTCAACGAACTTGGTGCTCGTTACCAAGAACGTCCAGGTGGATACACTCGCATTTTAAAATGTGGTTTCCGTACTGGTGATAAAGCGCCTATGGCTTACGTTGAACTTGTAGACCGCCCAGCAACTGAAGAAGTTGCTGAAGTAGTTGAAGAAGTTAACGCAGAAGCATAGTTTAGTACTTGTACTAAATTTATTCTGACAAAATTGAAAGCGGAGCTTAGGCTCCGCTTTTTTGTACCTATAAAATAACTACGATAGCTAAAAACTTGACCCACAAAGTAATACCTCGTATAACAATTACCCACGCTAAAATAGGCCAATATACTTATGTCGTCACGTAATCCGATAATTGCTGTCACGGGATCATCCGGAGCAGGTACTTCAACGACAATAGAGTCGTTTGAACATATTTTTCGTACCCTCGGTATTACTTCGGCGACGGTAGAGGGAGATAGCTTTCATCGCTATTCTCGACAAGAAATGGATATGGAAAAGCGAAAGGCTAGAGAAGACCAACGAAATGTAAGCTATTTTGGCGATGCAGCGAATGATTTTGATTCCTTGGAAAAGCTATTCAAAGACTATTCAGAAACAGGCAAGGGTAAAATGCGCCGTTATCTGCATACCTTTGATGAAGCTGTACCCTATAACCAAATGCCCGGCACATTTACACCTTGGGAAGAACTTGGTGATGGTACAGACTTACTTTTTTATGAAGGACTTCATGGTGGTGTGGTTACGGATAAAAATGATGTTGCTAAACATGTAGACTTACTAATTGGCATGGTGCCGATAGTAAATCTTGAGTGGATACAAAAAATCATACGCGATACCAACCAGCGTGGGCATAGTCGGGAAGCTGTTACGGCAAGCATTGTTAGAAGTATGGAAGATTATATTTCTTTTATAACACCGCAGTTTTCACGCACGCATGTTAATTTTCAACGGGTACCTACCGTGGATACATCAAATCCGTTTAGTGCCAAAGCTATCCCGACTTTAGATGAAAGTTTTGTCGTGATCCGATTTAGGGACTCGACTAATATCGATTTTCCTTATTATCTAAGTATGATTGACGGTGCGTTTATGTCGCGCATGAATACTCTAGTAGTACCTGGCGGTAAAATGGGCTTAGCAATGGAATTAATTTTAACGCCACTGATCACTGAACTGATGAATAATAAAAATAAAGCCAATAAACAACTTGATTGGATGAGTGACTTATAAAAATGCCGCTACGCCTGCTAAAAGTGTTGGCATTTTCTATTTTTCTGCTGAGCACTTTATCGATAACTGCTCAGGGACAAAATATACTTTATACTGAAATTGAGAAAAGCTCACATGATGAATGGACAGTAAGCTATCAAAGCAGCAAACCAATACAAGCCGTGATGTTTGCAAACTCCCCGGATAGCAGTCGTTTACAACGATGGCGTTTACTTTCTACAGAATTTAGTTTCAATTATATTAATGGTAAAGAAGTTATATCGCGTAAAGATGGCACTGCTTTTACTTTTATTAAACTTAAACTGACACCAAATTACGTTCATCTACCGAAAAATTATGCCCCTTTTTCACCGTTCTCCAATGACGGAATGTTAGTGCACAGCGGTCGTTTTTTCGCGTGTGCTAATATTTGTTCTGGTCTTGAAAACACTTGGGCTATGGCCGTTAAAGCTCCTCGACAAGATAATATCGTAGTCGGCGGTAAAGTATATTTATCTGAAACTTCTTGGTGGGACAAAAATGAAGGACAGAAATTCTATATTGGTAAGCAGCGCTTCGAGGTGAATATCGACTATAACGCTATAGTTGATCCGCTGTTACTAGGTCATATTGGCAAGCAATTGCAAGAAGCTCTTCCTAGTATGATGGCGGTGTTGGATAAGTCGTATGGTGCCTTGCAACATAAACCTATGTTATTTGCCTCTGTGTCAACAACAAACGATGGCAGCTTTGGGCGCCAAGGAGGTACATTGCCAAATCAAATTTTTATGCATTGGTATGGTGATGTTAAACATCAGAAGCGAGATGAATTTGAGACCCTTTGGTTCTTTGCTCACGAAGCTGCGCACATGTATCAGAATTTACCGGGTAAAGCGATAACACCATTAGATAATTGGTTGCATGAAGGTCATGCAGAAATGATGGCTAAAAAAATAATCATAAGCCTATTGCCGCAATATAGCGACCTTGTTGCAGGTAAGGTCTCAAAAGCAGAAGCTAACTGCGAAGTAGCTACCCAAAACTCTTCTTTATCTGAGCAAGTCAAAGCAGGTAATTATCAGTCGCTTTACGATTGTGGACTTTATATCTTCAATATGATTGATTTTAATTATCAAGGCGATAATGGCGCAGAAGCGTTATGGATGGAGTTTATAAAACAGGCTAGTAATGGGCATAAAATAGATAGTCATGAGTTAATATCATTAGCACAGAGAAATTATCATTTAGCCCATACCCAGGCAGATGACTTTAGGAAAATAGTAGGGATAAATTGACCATTATCCCTGTAAGTCAAATGACGTGCTTAACGTGCCATTATTTCGAAATCATGGCTAATGTTTACAGACTTATTAAGCATAAGAGCAACAGAACAGTATTTGTCCGCAGATAAATTGACTGCACGTTCAACATGTTTCTCGCTGACATCAGCACCCTCAATAATGAAATGTAGATGGATGTCTGAAAATAATTTAGGCACAGTATCAACACGCTGAGCGCTAATTTCAACTTTACAGCCTTTAATTTTTTGGCGTGCTTTTTCTAATATACTGACCACATCAACTGATGAACATGCACCTAATGATATTAATACATTCTCCAGCGGACTTGGCGCTAAAGCACCAGCATTAGCGTCAAGCACTATGGTATGGCCGCTTTCTGACGTGCCCATAAATAATTCATTACCGACCCATTTTACTTCTGCTTTCATTGTGAATTTCCTAAATAGTATTCGACGCAATATTGTAGGGAATTCATTTTGTATTAGCTAGTAATGATATTAGGGGCTGTTGAACTTTGGTTATATTTTCAGCAATAGGTTATTTTTGATGTTAGCAAAGCAGAATGAACGGGGTTTGGTTGTTCCAAATAAGTGAAATTCTAATGCCGCTAGCGTTAAAAATAGCCATTGCCCAAAGGGCTGAGGCTAAAATCACCTTACTTTGCGTTGAAAATAGTTAATTTAGATGACTAAACTACACCATTTTCGCCTTAATTAAGGTGATTTTATCTCTCAGCTGGATTATTAAACAAAGAACATCAGTCCCTAGGTTAAATGTAAGAAGTAAGGTGGGCATTATCAAATTTTGGCGCACCCAGCAGGAGTCGAACCTGCGACCTCTGCCTCCGGAGGGCAGCGCTCTATCCAGCTGAGCTATGGGTGCATACGGAAAAGGTTTAAGCGCGGCAAATACTATAGATTATCGCTCTTTATGTCTAGCAAGAATACTCAATATATTATGTCGAGACATAACTTTTTAGTAATATTGATATATTAAGATACCTATATCAGCTGGCTGTTTGTTTTTACGGTCATTTGTGCTTTTTTAATCAAGGCATGATAATAAATTATTGTTCATTCAATTAGGGAAAAAGATGTACTTTCATCATGAAGATGCCTAAAGTAAAGGCTATAATATCCTTTATCTCAATACCCTATAAGTAAACACTTTGCTATGAAACTACTCCTGATTGTATTTACATTATTACTTTTCTTTTCGGCAAAGCCGATACTAGCGCAGTCATACGATACCGAGGTAATTAGCGCTGAACTTTATAGCGACACGATACAGCGAACCGGTAAACTTGATTATAAGCGAACATTGAGTCTTTCTTTTCAGAGTAGCGGTTATTTGAGCTTATTGAATGTTGATGAAGGCGGCCAATTTGCAAAAGGACAATTATTAGCATCACTTGATATTACTGAATTAAAAGAGCAAAAAAACTCACATTACGCGCAGTTAATGCAAGCGAAACGTGAGGTAAAACGCCTTAGCCGTTTAATGGACGATAAAATGGCATCTGAACGTGACTTAGATACCGCAATAACGCAAGTAGAAACCACTCGAGCCGCCTATCAAGTCGCTTATTATAATTTGGAGAAGGCACAAATTTATGCGCCATTTTCAGGAGTAGTTTTAGCACGTAATACTGAACTCGGTGAGTTACAAAGCCCAGGGCGGCCAGCACTTAAGGTCGCCAAGCTTGAGTGGGTTGTTAAAGTAGCATTAACAGGGCAAGAGATCAGCCAAGTGCAATTAGATCAAAAGGTAAAAGTTTCTTTAAGTCATATTGGTATCGTTGATGGCGTTATCAGTAAAATTCCTGCCATGGCAAGTGATGAAAGTAATTTATTCATTATTGAAGTTTTACTGCCTAAATTAAAAATAACTTCAGGCATGGTGGCTGGACAACTTGCTGCAGTCAGCATTGCTTTTGACAGCGATAAATTTGTTTATCGGCTTCCTATTGCAGCACTGGTTGCCGTCGATGATAACGGTAAGGCTATCGTTATTGCTCAATCACCAGATAATTCAGATTTTAAACAATATAGCTTTGATGTCTTTCAGTTAGATAATGATTATGTTTATTTGAAAGCTAATCGCAATGACGAACCTTTAAAAATAATGACTAAAGGCTGGCAAAATTACTCACTGGGTGGACAATAGTTATTATGCATCTCCCTCGTGTGGCAATAAAAAATGCGCAATTTACTTTTACTATTGTGCTTCTTATGGTGCTTGTGGGCATCGTGTCCTATTTTCAAATGCCTCGGTCTGAAGACCCTCAATTTGATATTCCGATCACCTTACTGGAAATTATTTATCCCGGCGCATCGCCCACGGATATTGAAACCTTAGTTGTTGATCCACTTGAAGAAGAGTTTGCCGATATCGAAGGTATCAAAAAAGTAGAGTCGCAAATTAAAAATGGTGGCGCCCGTATTGAGGTGACATTCTTGTATGGCAGTGATCCTAATGCTGCTTACAATGAGGTAAAACAAGCTGTTTCTACGGTAAAGCCCACCTTACCTGCAGGTGTGCAAGATGTCTTGGTTTTAAAAGCTACCCCAACCAGTGTGGCGATCATTCAGTTGGCGCTGTGGAGTGAATCGACCGACTATAAAAAAATGGAATTTCACGCCAAGCAGCTTGAAAAGCGCCTAGAGGCAATAGAAGCGGTAAAAAAAGCCGATATATGGGGTTATCCAACGCAAGTTGTTGCGGTAGATTTAAATCTCGCTATGCTGAAGCATTATGGTATTAGCGTAGCCGCAATTAATAATTTGTTGCAAAAACGTGCTATCAATATAACTCCAGGTTTTGTTGATGCCAATACCCGTCGATTTAATGTCAAAACCAGTGGTAATTTTCAGCATATAGAAGAACTCAATAATACTGTGGTGTTTGCTAACGAAAACGCTGTTATTCGTTTAAAAGATGTTGCCCGAGTTGAATTTTCTAATCAAGAGCCTAGTTATCTAGCATACTATGATCATAAGCCGGTTATATTTCTGACCGCAGAGCAAAGATCAAATACCAATATTTTTGCGCTAACTGAGGCTATTGATGCCGAGATTTTGGCATTTAAACAAACACTGCCCGACACGATTAAAATAGCGACACTTTTTAAGCAGTCTGATGGTGTTGAAAATCGTGTTAATGGTTTCTTCGATAATTTATGGCAAGGCTTAGTGCTTGTCGGAATTATGTCGTTAATATTTCTAGGGCTACGCGAAGCTATTGTCGTTATTATTGCTATTCCATTGTCTTTTCTTATTGCGATTGGCTGGCTTGATTTTGCCGGTTTTGGTTTACAACAAATGTCTATTGTCGGTTTGATTATAGCGCTAGGTTTGTTGGTTGATAATGCGATTGTGGTTACCGAGAGTATTCATCGGGAAAAGAAAACTAAGCCTATTTTGGCCGAAGCTGCAGCATCAGGTACGAGTAAGGTAGGTTGGGCCATTACCAGTGGTACCGTAACCACCATGCTGGCCTTTTTGCCTATGCTTATGTTGGCAAGTGATACAGGCGATTTTGTTCGCTCCATGCCTGTGACTGTTGTGCTGGTGCTACTCGCATCTTTGTTGATAGCGTTAACACTTACGCCATTACTTGCCAGTAAATTTTTTAGTAAGAAACCAAGCAAAGTTAAAACTTTACAATTTTATGCTAATGGCTTTGCAGAGGGCTCTTATGTGAAGTGGTTAAGCCGACTTATGAAGGCTAAATTTCTCATGTTAGTGTTTGCCTTTATTGCACTGTTTGTTATGGCATCACTTTTTGGTCAGGTTGGAGTGAGTTTATTTCCGAAGGCCGAGAAATCCATGTTATTAATTGACGTTGAAACACCAGCAAATTCGTCATTAGATTATACCAATAAAGTGATGCACTCGATGACAGACTTTATTGAAACACAGCCTTATGTTGATAAAATTGCGCTCAACGTGGGTAACTCTAACCCTCGGATTTATTACAATGAAATTCCTAAGCGTGGTGTAGCCAGTTATGGCCAACTGCTATTAGTGCTTAAGGCCTATGATGAGCAAGAAGTGAATAGTTTAGTTACAGCATTACGAGCGGAGTTTTCGCAGTGGCATCAAGCCAAGATTACGGTGAAAGAATTTACGCAAGGCCCAGTCACTGATCAACCGATCACCGTTAGATTGATCAGTGAATCTCTCTCCGATTTGGAGCAAGTTGCGGCCGACTTAGAAGCCAAAATGTTATCATTACCTGGCGCCATAAATTTAGACAGCCCTATCGGTATTGCTAACACTGAATTGGCGCTGATCATAGATTACGACAAAGCGGCATTATCTGGTGTCGATATCAATACCTTAGACAATAGTATACAAACTGCACTCTCAGGTACATTCGTTGGTCAATTCAATGACAGTAACGGTGAAAACTATCCGATTTTAGTGCGCCGTCCTAAAAGTGGCTTAACCGGACTATCTGATATCACTATTGTTAATCAACAAGGTGAAAATATCCCCTTAGGACAATTTGTTGAAATAAAGTTGCAGAAAGGGCGAACCGATTTTTTTCATTATCAAAAATTACGCATGGCACGTGTTTCAGCTGATGCGGCCCAAGGATATTCAGTTCAAGCGTTCACCAGTGAGGTTGTCGACTATCTCGATAGTTACCAACTGCCGGCGGGAATGTATTATCTTTTAGGTGGAGAAGAAGAGTCTCGACAAGAGTCTTTCGCGGGTCTATCGCAAATTATGTTGATAACGGCAATTGGCATTTTCGCGATATTGGTTTTGCAATTTAAATCCTTTTTACAGCCGTTGATTATTTTTACCTCGATACCTTTTGCTATTACTGGTGCAGTATTAGGTTTGTATATCACCGGATTGTCGTTCTCTATGATGGCCTTTATTGGTCTGATTAGCCTATTTGGTATTGTGGTGAATAACGCCATTATTTTAGTCGATACCACGAATAAAAATTTGGCTACTAATATGGCAAAGAAAACTGCGATATTATCAGCAAGTGCGACACGCTTCACGCCGATATTGTTAACAACCCTCACTACTATCGGCGGCTTATTACCCTTAACGCTATTCGGGGGGAGTTTATGGCAACCATTAGGTGTGGTTATTATTTCCGGTTTATGTGTTTCTGCAATTGCAAGCTTTGTAATCGTGCCAATACTAACCGAATTATTTACTAAAACTGGCGTTAACGAAGCTTAATTTATGGATTTTATTGGACTGATTGGATTTTCCTTAGCAAGTGCAGCATACGTCTTGTTCGCACTGCTTATCATCGCTGCACGCAATCGCAGTTTATTGGCACGATGGGTATTGTTTTGTGCCTTAATTACATTTGGTAGTAATGCCGTAGCCGCGTTGCAGATAAAGCTTGGTTTTAGTTTACAATGGGCGATGTTGGCAGATGGCTTTAAAATTGCCTGTTGGTCATTATTAATTATTTTATTTAATACTGAAGATCGCGATTTTCGTGCGCTAATTAAAAATTATTATGTTCGTCAATATATTGGTGTTTGGGCCGTTTTAATGGCCGGCTGCTGGCTCGCGAGCTATTGGTTAAATTATGCATACGAATATATCTTTTTACTTTTTATCGTGCTTAATTTATGGATGCTCGTGCTATTAGAGCAGCTATATCGCAATGCTAATTTGCAAGTGCGTTGGGCTATTTGGCCTTTAGTTATCGCGTTAGCAAGTGTCACTATTTTTGATTTTGTTCTCTACGCTCAGGCGACCATGGTTGACGGCATTGATTTTGATTTTTGGTATAGTCGTGGCTATTTAGCGTTGTTTGTCGCCCCGCTATTACTGATCAGTACCCGCAGAGTTAAAAATGGTGAGGTACGTATATTTGTTTCTCGTAACGTTGTCTTTTATAGCTCTATGTTGATGATAGCGGGCGCTTACTTATTACTAATGGCATTAGCCGGCTATGTTATTAACTACGTTGGCGGTGAGTGGGGAAGTTTAGTTAGCATTGGTTTTTTAATGCTCAGTGGTATTGTACTCGCCGCGCTGTTAATCACAGAGTCTCTTAGGCGACGGGTGAAAGTTTTTATTGCCAAAAATTTTTTCGCCAATAAATATGAATATCGAGATGAATGGTTAAGCCTGATAGAAAAAATTGAAACATCGAGTGGTGAAAGTCATTATCAAATGGCGACGCATATTATGATGTCAAAGGTTGACGCGCTTCAAGGGGCAATAATTAAAAAAGTCTCCAATCAGCATTATCAGCTGCAATATAGCCATCGGCTTGATATCACCGATGCTCTAGAAGAACATTTGTTAGAGGTAGGCCTGTTTTGTCAGCAACAAGGTTGGATAGTTGACGTTAATGAATATGAAGACTCGCCTTTGATATATCCTAATTTGGCATTAGATGTTGCACTATGTCGAACTAAAAGCATTCAAATAATAGTCCCCATTTTTATCGGCAAGGCTTTTTATGGGCTTTTTCTACTTGCTGATGATAGTAAAATTAAACAACTCAATTGGGAAGACAGAGATTTATTGTTTGCTGTGTCGAAGCAACTAGGGAATTTTATTTCTTTATATGAGGCGACTGATAAATTAAGCGAATCTAAGCAATTTGATGCCTTTAACCGGATGTCAGCGTTTTTAGTGCACGACCTTAAAAATGTTCAAGCCCAATTAGCGTTAATTACCACTAATGCTGAAAAGCACCGAAGCAATCCAGAGTTTATTAATGATGTGTTTGAAACCGTTGAATCGGCGACACAAAGATTAGAAAAGGTTTTATCACAACTAAGAAAAAAACAGGTTGAACAGTCTTCACACAGCCATGCTGATTTAGCGACAATCATTACAAAAGTGGTGGCACAGTGTAATATACGCCAGCCAAAAGTTAACTTTGAGCAACAAGGTCTGTGTAGTACTTTTATTGATAGTGAATCTTTTCAATCGGTTATACATCACTTAATTCAAAATGCCCAAGAAGCCACCCAGAGTGATGGTTGGGTGAAAGTATCTATTATCGAGAAGAAACGCACGATTAGGATTTTGGTAGAAGATAATGGCTGTGGTATGAGTGAGGAATTCGTCAATGCGCGACTATTTCGACCTTTTGACACCACCAAAGGTAATGCGGGTATGGGCATTGGCGTATTTGAAGCCAAACAATTCTTCGAAAGTATGGCAGGTATTATTAAAGTAGAGAGTGTGCCTAAGCAAGGGACAGTTTTTACTATTGATTTGCCATTAAGATCAACAGGCTCAATAAGTAGTCAAGATTTACCATAAGGATTTCATCAAAATGGAAAAGTTGTTAATCGTAGATGATGATAAGGGTATCCAAAAGCAATTGAAATGGAGCTTGTCTGATTATGAGGTGATATTGGCCGATGATCGTCAAAGTGCTGTGGCGGCAGTAAGACGCCATGAACCCAAAGTAATAACCTTAGATTTAGGCTTACCACCAGATGAAGCTAATGCTTCAGAGGGTCTGGCGGCGCTACAAGAAATTTTGACCATTGCTCCCCATAGCAAAGTAATTGTTATTACGGGTAATGACGATCGTACTAATGCCTTAGCGGCAATTTCAGCCGGCGCCTATGATTTTTATCAAAAGCCAGTCGATACTGAAGTCATTAATGTCATTGTAGCTCGAGCATTTAGTGTTGCAGCAATTGAAGAAGAAAATAGAAAAATGCGTGCTGTTGCCGGTAGCGACATAGGTATCATTGGCAATAGTGAAAGTATTGACCGCTTGCGTATGATGATAAAACGTATTGCTCCTACTGAGATAACCGCTTTACTGCTGGGTGAGAGTGGCACGGGTAAAGAAGTAGCGGCTAACGCTGTGCATTTAGCAAGCGATCGTAAAAAGAAGCCCTTTATAGCGATAAATTGTGCATCCATACCTGAAACGTTACTCGAAAGTGAACTTTTTGGCTTTGAAAAGGGCGCTTTCACTGGTGCGCATCGTACCACCAAAGGTAAAATTGAATGTGCAGAAGGAGGAACACTATTTCTTGATGAAATTGGCGACATGCCATATAGCCTACAAGCAAAACTACTACGTTTCTTACAAGAAAAATGTATTGAGCGTCTCGGTGGTAGACAAGAAATTTTAGTTGATGTGAGGGTGGTTTGCGCCACCAATCAAAATCTTGAGCAAATGGTGGCAGATAAAACCTTTAGAGAAGATTTATTTTACCGCGTTAGCGAAATAACCCTTAATATTCCGCCGTTAAGAGATCGAGATGAAGACGTCATAATCCTTGCACAGTACTTTTTGCAACATTATGCAAAAGAGTACAAGCGGAACGTTAAAAGCTTCTCTGAAGATGCGCTGGGGGCGATTAAGGGGCATAGATGGCCGGGTAATATTCGTGAGTTGCAAAATAAAGTCAAAAGTTCAGTGATTATGACAACGGGTACGCAGGTAACAGCAATCGACTTAGGCTTTTTTGACCATCAAGATAAGAGCTTTGAGCTTTCACTTAATTTGAGAGTTGTGCGTGAGCAAGCAGAATCAATTGCCATTCAAAAGGCCTATGCACTAGCAGATGGCAATATGTCTAGAACATCAGAGTTACTGGGGGTTACTCGTCCAACCTTATATTCATTAATAGAAAAATATGAATTAACGATTAATGGCTAATTTATCGTTTAATCTATGATAAATTTCCAAATAAAAACCGCCATTTGGCGGTTTTTATTTGCTCAATATTAAGCGTATTATTCAGGAGTTTCAGCTGTGTCAGTAAAAATACGACCTTTCTGTTTAAGCATTTTATCAACGTAGCGCGCCATTTTAATCTTTTCTTTAATATTACTCTCTAAAATTTCTTCAACTTCTCGTAATATTTCTTTAATATTTTCAACCTTTTCAGCAGAGTTGACAACAACTTGATTTGGCTCATTGCTGGTAAGTTCAGCAGCGTTAAGTGAACCAGTGAGCTCAACTTCCATTTCTTGTGCAACTTCATTAATAGCATCTGAATTTATGCTGTCAAGTTCTTCTAAAAAGCCAAACAACAGTAACCGGTCGACAAAGATGTTAATTTTGCGTGGTACGCCTAAGGTTTTTTCGTGAATTAGCTCAAATGCTGCCTCTGAAAAGAGCGATTCTTTATTACAGCCTGCTTGGTGTAACCTGTGATTGATATACTCTTTAACCTCTTCTTGTGATAAAGGCTTTAGGTGCGCTGAAGCTATAATACGCTGGCGAAATTGCTCCATGTTGGGCGCCTGGATAATAGCTTTCAGTTCTTCTTGTCCGAGTAAAAAACTTTGAATTAGTGGTTTGTTATCGAGCTGAAAATTTGACAGCATACGTAATTCTTCAACACTTTCACTGGGTAAGTTTTGCGCTTCATCAACAATTAATAATGCTCTTTTGCCTTGCTGGTGTAGCTGAATCAGAAATTTTTCAATACCTTGCAATAAGTCAGCTTTGCTATTACCTACAACGGTAATATTGAACTCTGAGACCACTAACTCAAGTAACTCTTGTGGGTTGAGTTTTGTGGTAACAAGTTGTGCTGCTACGATACTTGCATCGCCCAAGTTATTTAATAAATTACGCGCTATGGTTGTTTTTCCTGTCCCTATTGGGCCAGTAACCACAATAAACCCTTCACCTTGATCTAAGCCATATTGGAGGTAAGATAGGGCTCTTTGATGGTGACTGGATGCAAAAAAGAATCTAGGATCTGGGCTAAGTTGAAAAGGTCTTTCTTTAAAACCATAGTAATTTTCATACATACTGCTAAAAGCCTTTAGTAATTTTGGCGCTAACGCGACCTTCTTCATAATTTAGTGTTGCATCGTTAGAGCTTCGGTCTAAGTAGCTAACTTCGATATTGAACAGCAACATACTGTTTAATGATTTTTCATAGGCAAGTTGATAACGTCGATATTGATCCAAACGTTCTAGTGCTGTATCTATTTGTAAATTGTTGCTGATATAGGATAAAACTAGGTTAACATTTGAGCGGCTACTGAGCTCGCGTTTGACCGTAAAACTTGCCGTACGGTTTTCATCTTTGACCCGTGTATCTAAATTTTCACGCTTTTGCATGTTGGCGTTAAAAGATAAAGTCGTACGTGAAAGTGCTAATGTAGACTGCCAATTTAATGTTTTATTCAGTGAAAAGGCATCGTCTTCGACTAATTCAAATTCTGAAATGGTATTTAACTGATATTCACTCGGTATAATGGTCGTACCATCGGCCAAAATACACTCAGAAATACTACCTATAGCCCCGACACTTGGACACCAAAATTGGCCAATGATCACCGGAACAAAACTATCTCTTGTTAACGTTTGTATATCTTCAACGTAGTTAATACTATTGGTTAAACGCTTATTTCTATGGGTGAAATCAAAACCATAACTATTGCCATAAAAGCGTTCTGAAAAGCTTGCTTCTAGCGTTGTTCGTGCAGATGGTTGCCACTTAATTGCCGCATTAATATATTCTTTTTGTTCTTTGTTGTTAATATCCAATTGATTTCCAATCGGCTTATTAAATGATGCATCTAAGTATATACGTGAAGAAATCAGCCAACGCACCCCTAAACCATATGAACTTGATTCAATTGAATTGTTACCGTTGTTGACATTGCCGCTGTTATCTTCGTCATAATAACGAATAAATGGTGTGACCCGATAATCAGTAATTAGGCCAAGCTTCACTTCACTCTCTATTAGGGTGCCATTTCTACCGTTATTTTTTATTTCTTGATATGTATGTCTCATATCCCAAAAAATATTTCTTGCACCAATGCCGCTACGACTATTAAAAGCTGCTACTAGGCCTTCACTGTTGCCAATATTGTCATCAGAGCTGATCGTTTGGTAACCGGCACTTGAATTCAAAATAAAGTCACTATTGTTAACGTTATACATTAAGCCGCTGTTATATGTTTCTACCCTAACGGTATCCGAAGATATAATGTCGGCTAAAAAATTTCGGCTGGTATTCCGAGAGCGATTACTAATATCAGCGGTGCTAGTTAGGCTAATGCCGTTTGGCCATAGTTGTATATTAAAATCGCCGTTTAGTGTGTGATAGTCATCATCTAATTCATGATTATGACTATAGGTGGCGTAGGTGCTTTCAGAAGATAAATTTAGTTCTGCATATTGCGCTTTATATGAGGTATCAAGCAATATCCCAGCCTGACTAACCCAACTAGACGCTTCATTGTTAGTCGATAAGTTAACATTGTCTGAGTATGTTTCACCGAGCTTAATACTTGGCTCGAATTGCCAGTCGCCGGCAAAAGAGTACGCTGAGCAAAGTAGTGTCAGACAAAACGCACGAATACTAGTTTTTCGTGCCATATCCATAGCCATAATAGCCATACAAATCCTTATGAGATCTAATTGCTTTATTGAGTATTAGCCCGATAGCGAGGTCTTCGTTTAAATTTTCGGTTGCTTTGTTGATGTCGGAAAGTAAGGTTTTTGATTCCTCAACAACAATCAATGCCTGTCCCATGAGGTTGGCAAGTACCAAAGTTTCAGAAACGCCGATTAAAGGCGGGCTGTCAAAAATTACAATTCTATCCGGATATCTATTCGCCAATTCCGAAGCAAGTGATACCATGCGATCGCTGGCGAGCAGTTCATTTGATAAATAGTGTGGTTGGCCTGCAGGTATAATTTTCAGTTTCTCGATATTCGTACTGCAAATCGTATTAGAAATGTCATCTTCTTCACCCAGTAGATATTCAACTAATCCAGAGTTTGTTTCGAAGCCCAACTCCCTGTCAATACTAGGGCGTAATACATCGGCATCGATTAACAGCACGGTTTTATCCTGTTCTAACGCAATACTCAAAGCAAGATTAATCGAAACAAAGGTTTTACCTTCATTAGGCTTTGAGCTACTAATCATAATCAAATTACTATGATTTAACGTTTTTGAAGCAAGACCAAATGCATTGGTTAATAACTTGCGCTTGATCTGTCTAAACTCTTCATTAACACTTTTACGATTAGCATTATCAACCAAAAAACCACGTTGGTTCAAATTCTCAATATCTAACGTTAATGTTCGGTTATTTGACGGCTTTTTTATTTTATCTACGCTAACTTCACTCGAGGCTTGCTGTGATTCATCATCGACAGTAACCTCCATCTTATTTTTTTGTTTAGCAAGCGCTTTTTCTATAATGCTCATAAATTAGAAGATCCTATTAAATGGCAGCTGTATAGCTTCTGGAAATAATGAATAGGTAATAAAGCACCCGAGTAAAATTATTATTAAACTATTTGATAATATAAAGAGTATGGTCTTTCGTTTATGCCAACGCTGAAGGCCTAAATTCTCTGCTGCTGAAACAATTCCGAAGACCGGAATACCGGTCATTTTTGCCACTTGGTTACTAGAGGTCACAACCGGATTGATTTGACTAAAGGCGAAAGAAATAGCTGCACCAGCAACCCAACTGAAAATGGTAATAGCCAAATATAATAAAATTCGTTTTGGACCTGCTGGCTTAGTTGGCGCCAATGGCGGATCGATAACCTTAAAGTTAATTTGACTAGACGTTGCGTCAGCTTTTTCTGCAATAACCGCCTTTTCTTTTCGGCTTAATAACGACTCATATTGCTCTTTGGTGATATTATAACCGCGATCAAGGGCAACGAGCTCTGCTTCAATTTCAGGTAAAATATGAATTTTAGTTTCTAACTCTTTGACAATTGCTTGTGAGTTTTTGGCGCGAACTTTTAAAGAAGCCACTTGTCCTTCTAGCTGGTTCATTTGAATCTGAATCTCTTGAACTACCGGATTAAGGCTTAAAGGTGCAAATTCTTTATCGCTACTATCAGACGCGGCAAGGTATTCTTTTATTTCAGCATCTCTTTGCTTATTCAAGTGAGCTAAGCGCCTTTGACCTTCTTTGACATCAGGATGCTGTTCGGTGTACCTCAGCTGCAAAGAATCAAGCTGTACTTCGAGTTCTTTTATACGTTCGTCGTAAGTTGTTTGAATGCTGTTACCGTCGACAATCTTACTCGATGTTTTGCTTTCTTGTGATGAACTGGTTGATAGATTCTTTTTTAACGACGCGAGCTGAGACTCAGTTTCTAGTAAGGTGAGTTCAGTCGCTCTTAATTCTTCTTTGGCTTTATTTAATTTGCTGTAGTAGCCACCCGTTTGATTAGGGAGTACATCACTGTATTTTTGTTTAAATGCAGTTAGGCGTCCTTCAGCTTGTAGTAGCTTATTTTCGTACTCTTTTATTTGGCTAATTAAAAATCGTTGCGCTGTATCGGAGTCACTACGATTTTCACCGAGTGTATTTTCAATAAAAACAGTAATAACCGATTGCACAACGTCTTTTGCCATGGCCGGGTTTTTATCGGAAAAGCTGATTTTGAATAAATTTTGATTCTTATCACCGGTTTTTTCAACACCTATATCGCGTTTCAAGCGGATGATAAGCGCCTCATAGGAGTCACTACCCGTGGTTTGAATATCTAAATCAGACATTCTGGCTATTCGCTCAAGATTTGGTCGGCTGAGCAAGGTACGAACCATTAAACGTATTTGTGCTTCTGAGTCTGTTTCGACCATCATACCTTTTAGTAACGGTCCCAAAATAGATTGGGTATCAGCAAAAACCCGCGCTTCTGATTTATATACATCATCTAGCTGGGCAACATACACCCAAGCAAGAGGGCAAATCAGCCACGTAGAGATAATAATGTAGCGTCTTTTAAGCCAAATTCCTTTTAAATAATCTAGCGCTTGTTCTATTGCTTCTTGCATTCAGGACCTCAAAATTCGAGTAGGTAAAATATAACTTAAAACCATGTTTCTGGTATGACGATAATGTCACCGGGTAAAACATCAACATTTGCCGATATTTCGCCATTTTTAATTAAATCTTCAATGTAGATGTCATATTGTGTTTGCTTGCCGTTTTCTACTCGCACTAAAATTGCACTGTTACCGTTGGCAAATTCAGTTAGCCCACCCACTTGAATCATCACGTCGAGCAATGTCATATGCTGGGTATAATTTATTGCCTGTGGTTGAGCGGCTTCACCGATTACTCTAATTTGCTCGCTAAATGGGCCAACAAAGTTATTAACTGTTACGGTAACATTCGGATCTCTGATATAGGTTGCAAGTATTTTTTCGATAGAGCGGGCGACTTCTGTTGGTGTTTTGCCAGCAACTGGAATATCTTCAACTAACGACGTTGTGATCATACCATCAGGACGCGCAATAAACGTGCCTGATATGTCAGGGTGTCGCCAAACAAATATATTTACCACATCGCCAGGGCCAATTAAATATTTATAAGATGCAACATCAGTGGTGGTAGATTGATGCAAAGTAGCAGGGGGAAGTGTCGGCGAACTACATCCTGAAATAATAGAACTTAATGCAATAAATAAAGTCACTTTTATCGCCAGTATGATCAGCTTTTCCATGGTATCAACCTTTTCATTAATTATTATTTATACGATCTATCAGATTGTATTTGATTTTTACATCTGATGCACATTATTTAAATTCCGTGAATAATATATAAAGAAACGCAAATTAAATAACCTATTGTTTACATTTGTCGATGAATCCATTCTAATATAAGGAAAAATAACTACAACTGTATTCAATCAGCCTCAATTTTCATTTGAAAGGAATTCCTTGAACTTATGTCTAGCCCTAAATTTCGCGATTTATCTGCGGGTAGCAAATCTCTAGTATTGATGGAGTTTGTTTGTTTTTCCGGTGCTCTACTATTAAGTGTTTATTTAAACAGCATATTTCACTTTGTTACTATCGACAATCTCGATGTTCCCTTCAACATATTGTTCATTCATGCCTGTGTTTTTGCCTTAGTTGTGCAACTTTCTTCATTGGCTATGGGGTTATATGATTCTAAGTTACGCGAAAGCTTTCGCGGTGTGGTGCGTCGTTTACTCGTATCCGTAGCTATTGGTTTTTTCATCGTCTCCCTGATTAATCCTTTTTATGGTCAAGGTGCACTGGCTATTGAACTTTTAGCCATTGCAGCATTGATTAGCTTAATTTTAACTAGCATTATTCGTTATTTCACCTTACAAATTGACTTTTTTGGCTTTAATAAACGCAACATTTTGGTGCTTGGTGCCGGTGAGCGGGCATCAATTATTGAAAAACGTATGCGCCGTGACGTTGATCGTCAAGGCTTTTTTATGCATGGTTTTGTCATTATGAACGGCGATGCAGGTCACGGCATTGTTAATGAAAATCGTATAACGTTAGAAGGTTCTTTGGTGAATTATGCCTTAGAACATCAAATTGATGAAATTGTCGTTGCCAATGATGAACGTCGCGGGAATTTGCCGGTTGATGAGCTTTTTGCCTGTAAAATTAGAGGCGTAGAAGTTACAGAAATTCTTGACTTTATAGAACGTGAAACTGGGCAGATTGCAGTTAATTTAATTTATCCAAGCTGGGTTATTTATTCTAATGGTTTTGCCTCAGCTAATCATCTTCGCAATACCTTAGATTGGGTGTTTAATGCCAGTATGGGTTTCTTTCTATTTCTTGTTACTTGGCCAGTAATGTTGATTACTGCGTTATTAATTAAGCTTGATGAGGGCCTTAAGGCACCAATTTTTTACACTCAAGAGCGTGTAGGGCTAGACGGGCAGGCCTTTAATATTATTAAATTTAGAAGTATGCGCCTCGATGCAGAAAAAAATGGTGCTCAAATGGCATCCAAAGATGATGATCGAACGACAAAAATTGGTAAATTCATTCGCAAATATCGTATTGACGAACTACCCCAAATTTATAATGTAATGCGTGGTGATATGGGCTTTGTCGGGCCTCGTCCAGAGCGACCAGAGTTTGTTCAACAACTGATTAAAAACATTCCTTACTATAATGAACGACACAATGTGAAACCTGGTTTAACGGGCTGGGCACAACTGAAATACCCTTACGGCGCGACCGAAGAAGACTCTTTAGAAAAGCTAAAATATGATCTTTATTACATCAAACACAGAAGCTTTTTATTAGATTTATTAGTGTTGATTCGTACGGTTGAAATCGTACTGTTTGGCAAAGGAAGATAATCGTATGGAATTTTTATTTTGGTTATCAATTGTACTATTGTTTTATATCTATATCGGTTATCCGTTATTGCTATCATTGGTGCCTAAGCAAAAAATTGCTATCCAAGGTGTTGACGAACTGCCAACGGTCACAGTAATTATTCCTGCTTTTAACGAGCAAGATGTTATCGCAGCGACCATCCAAAATAAGCTTGATCAAGATTATCCGGCAGATAAATTGCAAATCATTGTTGTATCTGATGAATCAGAAGACAATACCGATAGTATTGTGACTGATTTTGAAAATAAATATCATAATGTAAAACTCTTAAAGCAAATCCCACGGCAGGGGAAAACCTCAGGATTAAACCTCGCATTCCAAGAAATAAAGAGCGAAATTATCGTTTTTTCTGATGCTAATAGTATTTTTGATCTTGATGCAATGAAAGCATTAGTGAGTACATTTTCTGATCCCGCTGTTGGCTACGTCACCGGTAAAATGGTTTATGTAAATGCAGATGGCTCTATGGTTGGTGATGGTTGTAGCGCTTATATGAAGTATGAAAATCATATGCGCGACCTTGAAAGCTCAATAGGCTCGGTGGTCGGTGTAGATGGTGGTATTGATGCAATGCGAACCGAGTTGTATACCGAGCTTAATGCCGATCAGTTACCTGATTTTGTCCAACCGCTGAAAGTGGTAGAGCAAAATAGACGGGTTGTCTATCAACCGAAGGCAATTTTAAAAGAGGAGGCGCTGTCAGATAACGGCTCTGAATTTAGAATGCGTGTTCGGGTTTCTTTGCGCGCGTTATGGGCGTTAAGCGATATGAGAGTTTTACTCAATCCATTTAAGTACGGATTGTTTTCTTTGCAGCTATTTAGCCATAAAGTGATGCGCTATTTGGCGTTTGTACCACTTATTATTGCCTTTATTTGCAATGTGGCACTGCTAGGCAGCGGCGCATTTTATAACCTAGCATTGTTCGCACAAATACTATTTTACGCTTTAGCCTTCGTTGGACACAATAACCCTGAAAGCAGCAATAAATGGGTTGGTCTAGCTCATTATTTTTGTTTGATTAACGTTGCAGCCGCCATGGCAAGCCTTCGTTTTGTCAAAGGTGAGAAAATTGTCATTTGGAAACCTAGGCAAGGTTAAACACATTAATAAGGAGTCGCATAGTGACTAATGTCATTAACAAGGCAATCTATACATTATGGGACGCTAAAGAAGGCGGCGTTCGCATGAGTGAAATGCAGAATCTACAAAACTTGCAATTTCAAAGTCATGACATGCTAGCCAAATACCAATTAGATCGTTTGAAGGTGCTAATCGACCATGCGAGAAAAAATAGCCCATGGTATCGAGAAAAATTTTCAGCATTAGGCTTAACGCTTGATGATTTTAACAGTGTTAAAGATCTTGAAAAATTACCCGTTACCACGAAACTTGATATTCGTAATAATGGCGATGCCTTTATCGCTGATGGCGTTGATAAGTCTACGTTAGTTACTGCAAAAACGGGTGGTTCTACCGGTGTTTCATTAAATTTATACTTTGATCAAGATTGTCAAAAGCTACGCAACGGCGCACAAGGATTTGCTGATAATTTAGCAGGTTGGCAGCCCGGTGATAAAATTGGTGCGTTATGGGGCAACCCGCCAGTAGCGGTCACCGTTAAGCAAAAACTACGCTCAATACTATTAGAGAGAACAAAGTACTTAGATACCATGGACCTCAACCCTGACTCTATGGGGGAATTTGCCCGCGAATGGCAAGCTTTTAAACCTGATGTGTTATTTGGCCATGCTCACTCGATCTATATTTTTGCAAAATATTTATTAGCAGAAAATATTAAGTTATCCTCGCCTAAAGGTATAGTTGCAACCTCAATGATGCTGCTAGAACATGAGCGAAAAGTGATTAAGCAAGCCTTTAATGCGGAAGTTACTAATCGATATGGCTGTGAAGAGGTTGGCCTGATCGCATGTGAATGTGAACAACATAATGGCATGCACATCAATACGCCGCATATTGTTTTAGAGTGCGTTGATGACAATGATAATCCGGTGCCATTTGGCACGTCTGGTAAGTTAGTCATCACCGACCTAAATAACTTCGCCATGCCGTTAATACGTTACCGTATTGAAGATGTCGGCATTTTAACCGATAGACAATGTCAATGTGGTAGAGCGCTACCTTTGCTTGAAAAGTTAGAAGGACGGGTGGCCGATTTCTTGAAAAAATTAGATGGCGGCTTAGTCGGTGGTGTCTCATTAGTTGAACGTACATTGACAAAGATTCCTGGACTTGAGCAAATGCAGCTTATCCAAGAGCAGCTTGATAAGATAATTATCAATAGGGTGAAAGGGCAAGATTTTAACCAAGAAACAGATAAAGAATTACTAAAAGAAATGCATATTGTTTTTGGTGATGCTGTTGATATTAATATTAATGATATTGAAGAGATGCCACAAGAAGCATCGGGTAAATATCGTTTTTCTATTTGTAAGGTATAGGCATGGATAACGCGTTAGTAAGTATTGTAATTGCATCATATAATATGGGGCAATATTTAGGCACCGCTATTGACTCATTGCTCGCGCAAACATGGGGTAATATTGAAGTCATCATTGTTGATGATGGTTCAACGGATAATACGCCAGAAATGATGCAGGCGTATAGCTCAAATGACAAAGTTAACTATATTCGTACCGAAAATAGAGGACAACCTAAAGCGAAAAACCTTGGCGTGAAAGCAGCCAAAGGCGATTTTATCGGCTTTTGTGATGCCGATGACTTTTGGACGATTGATAAGCTTGAAAAGCAAATGCCTTTATTCTCAGATGAAAGTGTCGGCATCGTATATAGTGAGGTTTCGTACGTTGATGAAAATGGTAACCCCTATGACAAACCTGCGCCATATGAACGCCATATAGGTAAAGTGACAGAGCAATTATTGTTAAAAAACTTTGTGCCGTTTGGTACCTCGGTGATTAGACGCAAATGTGTTGAACAAGATGGCGCATTTGATGAGCAGTTTAAGATGGGCATTGATTGGGATTTATGGTTAAGATATTCATTGAATTGGAAGTTTAGTTATTGTCCAGATAAAACTTACATTTATCGAGAATGGTCAGGGCAAATGTCAAAAAATTATAAGGGGCGCTACGATTTTGCCTTTAGAATTTTAGAACACTTTCTTGGCAAACATGGAGATAAGTTATCACCTAAAGCGGTAAAACTCGCTTGGTCGGATATGTATATTAGTCGAGGGATCACTTACGCAAAGGCTGAAGGTACTTTTATTGCGCCTTTGAAAGATTTGCTTAAAGGTTTGTCGATGAATATTTTTGATTATAACGGTTGGGTTGCGCTAGCCCGTTTGCTTGTTAGAAGATCGTAATCAAAATGCCAAAGTTGTTCGAACGAAGCAAGGGATGTCTTAAGTTCTTTCTATTTAGGATACTCTCATCTATTGGGCTTTGGCGTCAGTGGATAAAACCGTGTAATGGTCCTCAAGTTTTGATGTACCATCGGGTTACACGCGATGAAAAAGTACCAGGTATAACGCCAGAAACCTTCGAAAAGCACTTACAGCTGTTAAATAAATATTATCAAGTTGTCGATATCGACACTGCACTCACCACGGGTAAACTAGAAACTAAGGCTAAAATTGTCCTGACATTTGATGATGGCTATTACGATTTTTATACCGAAGCATGGCCGTTACTGAAAAAATATAATTTTCCCGCCTCTATTTACATTACGACAGACTTTATCGACGGTGATATGTGGATGTGGCCAGATAAAGTGCGAGAAATTCTCAGTAAATCATCCCTTGATAGTATTACATTGGCAAATATTGGTGAGTTAGCTTTAAGCGCTGAGCGTTATGAAGATAACTGGCATAGGATCTCTGATTATTGCTTACCTATGCTTGAAAGTGAAAGGGGTGGTTATATCGATGATTTAGCACAGCTATTTGGTGTTGAACTGCCCAAAAAACCACCCCAGCGATTTTCAGGCTTAACTTGGACTCAGTTGCAGGAAATGCAGGAAGATGGCCTGAATATCGGTAGTCACACTTTAAGTCACCCTATTTTAACGCGTATTAGCCAAGAGCATCTCGAACAAGAATTAGCGCAATCTAAACAGGTCATTGAGGAAAAACTAGCCACAACAGTGAAAGGTATTTGTTACCCGAATGGCATGCAAGCTGATGTTTCTGAAAATGTTATTAATACGGCTAAAAAGTGCCAATATCACTATGGCTTGATCGCATATTCTCAGGAAAAATCTGACAGTGTTTTTGAAATTAGTAGAATCGCAGCATCAGGGGATATAGCCGCTTTAGCGTTTAGTTTACTCGATAGAAAAATAAAAAATAATATTAGGGAATATAGTGAACAATAATCAATTATTAACAAAACAGTGGCTTGTGTATGGAGCTTTCGTGCTATGTGCGATTATCTCTGTGGCATTAAAAGTTAACATTTTAGATGTCGGCGCGCCCTTTGTAACTATTGATGATAATACCACCTACGAAGGTGGTTTTTTAGTCTGGTTTGGCCAAGCGCCACCACAAAGAATGTACATTGAAAGTTGGCTTAATGGTTTAAGTTCAATTATTACCTACGTTATTTATCAATTACAAACAGGTGGTAGTATAGGGGTTAATATTGTTGCTGATGCCTATAACCATTATCAAATTTCACCCGATTTATATGTTAAATCGTATCGATTAGTATCCTTATTCATTGATTTACTTTCGGCTTATTTTATCTTTTTGACCGCCCGAATTATCTTACCAAGTCAGCATCAACTTAAAGCGCTAGCCGTTACCGCATTGTACTTACTGAGCTACAACGCCATTTGGTGTTATGTGGTTGCTCGCCCTGATAACCCTATGGTTTTGTTATCTTCTATCGGATTATATTTATATTATCGTTCAAATTTTGGCGCCAACTTAAGTGCTTTTTTACTGGCTGGATTATTTTTTGGCGCTGCTACGGGAATGAAGCTCCATGGCGCATTTTTTGTGGTTTTCATTGTATTAGATTTGCTGCGCGTACATGGCTTTAAAAAAGCGCTGCCGCTTGCGATGTCTTTTGGTGTGATCTCTGTGGTGGCATTTTTTGTTGCTGCCGGTTCGGCATTATTCGATCCTCTTACTTATATAAAGCTCAGGGCATTAAATGCGAAAGATGATGTCTCGCCTTGGATCCAGTGGGGTGACCAATTTTGGGAAATTATTCAAGGTACGGGCTTCCTAATTATCCCGCTGATTTTCGGGGCAATATTCGTCGCGATAAAAACTAAGGTCTGGCGTACGCAAGATAAAATTGTCAGTGTCATTTTATTGAGTATTCTTTGGCTATTGCTGTTTGGTTCTATTCGACAGCTTAGAGCCTATTGGATGTTACCCGCCTTACCCTTGTTTTATATTTTAGGGGTTTATGGGTTATTTCACTTAAAAAAGCAATGGCAAAGTCTCGTCGTGCTGTTGACGCTATTTTTACTCATGGGCTATCAAAGCTATAAACAATCATCACAATTCGCATCTACACCGTTTAATGAGTTTCGAGCATGGACTCAAGCGAATGTAGCACAAGATGAAGCTTTATTTATATTTGGTTACGACGCATTGTTTTTACCAGTCTCAAAAACAACGGTCAATAATGTTTCCAGTGGCTATAGCGCTATGATGGCACGGGCTAAAGATTCAGGCGAAAGTTTTACCGAGCGGCATGTCCGATTTTGGGAAGAACGCAGCCGGTTAATGCTTTTTGATATGTATATACCGCCAGAAAACGCATACACCTATTATAGCTATCACAAGACGCCGCTAGCTGACTTTTCTGAGTTAATTGCCTTTAGAGACACCCAGTATATTGCCGTTTTAGACGGGTTTATTGCCGATGATATCGATATAACCGCGTTATTAAGCGCTAAATATAATTTTATCATCTCAGTTACCGGACCTGGCGGTGGCGGTTCAGGTTTAACCTATGCGATTTATGAAAAGAAGGTAAATTCCTTTGGAAAATAAAACAAGAGTGCTGCATTTTATTGCCAGTGACGGCCTTTATGGCGCAGAAAGTGTCGTGCTTAATTTATCTATGCAGTTGCAAGGTAATTACCGACAAACTGCCGTGATTGGGTGTATTGTCTCGAGTGATAATGAAAATAACGCCCTATATAACCGAGCCGTTGAACTTGGGCTTGAAACGGTAAAAATTGTCATTGGCAATAAAAAACTTCTTACCGACTTACCCAAGGCCGCCAAGCAAATATCAGCGCTCAAAATTGATATTATCCATTCACATGGCTATAAACCCTCAGTGTATGGCTTTGTTATTGCAAAACTAAAAGCCATTAAAATTATGGCCACTTGTCATTTATGGTTTGAATTAGCCAATAAACCGTTAAAGACCAAAGTGCTGGTGTCACTGGAGCTACTATTTTATAAATGGTTCTCTAAAGTGGTCGGTGTCTCAGAGCCAATAAAGCAAGTATTGATAACCAAAGGTGTGCCTGAAAGGTTGGTAGACGTTGTACCTAATGGGGTAGACATAAATGTTATGGATAATCGCTTAGTTACTCGAGAAAAAATAAGAACGAGCTTAGACATTGCAGATGACACGTTTGTATTAATAAACTCTGGTCGATTAACAAAGCAAAAAGCGCAAAGTATCATTGTTGATGCGGCAAAAATTTTGCGCGAAAAAAATATTAACTTTCTTGTGCTCATTGTCGGTGAAGGTGAGCTTCAAGCACCATTAGCAAATCAAATCTCAAAGTTAGGCCTTGAACATAATATCAAAATGCTCGGCTTTTGCTCGAACATTGATGAAATGTTAGTGGCTGCTGATTGTTTTGTTATGCCTTCTATTGATGAAGGCATGCCAATGAGTTTACTTGAGGCTGTAGCCGCTGAAGTTCCAGTGGTAAGTACTCATGTCGGTGATATTGAAAAACTTATTCAACACCAAGAAAGTGGTATTGTTATACCGCTAAATGATGCAAATGCGCTTGCTGATGCGGTTATTGAGCTTAAAGAACATCCAGGTTTAGCGACAAGGTTTTCGAAAAATGCCAAGCAAAAAATGCAAGCCATTTATTCGAGTGAAACCATGGCAAAAGCTTACAGCGCAATATATAGCGCAATAGTAAGGTAGCTATGGTGACTCAACAAACTTCAATGGATGGTGATAAGCCACGTAAAATATTATTTTGTATCGACTGCCTCGTTAGAGGAGGCACTGAATTACAAGTTATAGGTATGATTGAACGTCTTGATCCGAAAAAATATCAACCCTACCTGTTAACGATTAGAGAAACAGATAAGGCGTTAGTACCGAAAAATTGTCAGCATCTTGCATGGCAGGTACCGAAATTATTTTCGTTAAATGGTATCAAACAACTATACAAACTTGTTGCCTGGTTAAAACGTGAAAAAGTAACTATTGTGCAAAGCTATTTTCAAGACTCAACGTTATTGGCCGGTATTGCCGCCAAGCTAGCCGGCACAAAAGTACGTGTCGCTTGTTTTCGGGATATGGCTTTTTGGAATAATAGTAAAACTGAAAGGGCATTGAACAAAGTGTATCCGCTGATGACCGGCTATATTTCAAACGCCCATGCGGTAAGTCAGCACTTCGCAGAACAATTCGGCTTAAATAGCAAAAAAATGACCGTGTTACCTAATGGCATTGATATCAATAAATTTACCTTTATTGAGCACGGTTCAGAAATTACTGATATTTGTATTGTTGGCAATATGACCCGTCAGGTCAAACGCACAGATTTATTTATCAAGGCTGCTGCTATTGTTGCTAAAAGCTATCCGCAGATAACATGGCATATTATTGGCGATGGGCACTTAAAAGCAGAATTACAGCAGCTGGCGAAAGAATTGGCCGTTGAACAACAAATAAAGTTTGTTGGACGCATCGCAGACGTCAACGCATATATGGAGTCGATGCAGCTGGGCGTACTTTGTTCTGACTCTGAAGGGCTAAGTAATGCGATCCTTGAATATATGCTTAAAGGTGTCGTATGTGTTGCAACCGAAGTCGGAGGCACCCCTGAGCTGATTTCAGATAACGTGACCGGCTGTCTGGTAAAACCGGATGATAGCCTGATGATTGCGGAAAAAATTATTGCTCTTATTGAGCAGCCAGATATGCGTCAGCAGATGGCAAAAGCAGCACGAAGTGTGATAGAAACTCATTACAGTTGGGTGAATTGTTTAGCTAAGCATGATCAATATTATACTGATGCATTGTTAGCGTCGAAGGGTAATCGTTAGTTAATATGATTTATTTAATGAAGTTTTTAAGTGTTGGTGCCATAGCAACCATTATTCAATACCTGATTTTTATCGCTTTAGTAGAGCTTGGTAAGGTAGAGGCTGTCACTGCATCAGCATTGGGCTATGGTTTAAGTAGTATTTTTAATTATCTACTGAATTATCATTTTACCTTTTCAAGCACTGCTAAGCATCATGTGGCGGCAGTAAAGTTTGCCATTGTTGTCATCATAGGTTTAACACTTAACAGTTTAATTATGTATGTATTAGTCAATGGGTTTGACTGCCACTACTTGTTAGCTCAAATTATCTCTACAGGGATAGTGTTAATTTTTAATTTTATAATTCATAAGTATTGGACTTATAAAACAAAAATAGGAAGTCATAATGCAGAATAAAAGTCTAGAAACACCGCTTCAGTTGTCAATTGTTATTCCTTGTTATAACGAAGAAGAAGTTTTGTCTGAAACCGTAACGCAAATGTCAAAACTCGTTGATGAGATGATTGAAGAAAACCTCGTTGCCAAGAATAGTTCAATCTGGTTTATCGACGATGGCAGTAAAGATAAAACTTGGCAAATGATTGATGAGTACAGTCAAACCAATACTAAAATTAAAGGCATAAAGCTATCAAGAAATAAAGGCCATCAAAACGCCTTGTTAGCGGGATTAGAAACTGCCGATGGTGATTTGCTTGTCAGTATTGATGCCGATTTACAGGATGATATAACGGTTATTCGAGAAATGGTAAAGCAATACTATAAAGGTAATGACGTGGTTTATGGTGTGCGAAAAGTGCGCACAACCGACACGGTATTCAAGAGAACCACTGCACAAGGCTTTTATACATTGATTCAAAAATTAGGTGTAGATGTTGTTTATAACCACGCAGATTTTCGTTTAATGAGCCGCAGAGCTATTGAGGCGTTAAAACAACACAAAGAAGTTAACTTGTTTTTACGCGGTATGGTGCCATTAATCGGCTTTTCATCAACGAATGTTGAATACGCTAGAACAGAGCGTTTTGCTGGCGAGTCCAAGTACCCATTGAAGAAAATGTTAGCCTTGGCCGTAGACGGAATCACCTCATTCTCTGCCTATCCGTTGCGCTTAATTGCCGGTTTAGGTTTTAGTATATTCTTATTTAGTATCTTCATTTCATTATGGGTATTTTACACGCTCGTTTTTACCGATAATGCGGTACCTGGTTGGGCTTCTTCAGTATTACCCATGTATTTACTCGGCGGTATACAGCTCTTGAGTATTGGCGTTGTTGGCGAATATGTCGGTAAAATCTATATGGAAAGTAAAAATAGGCCGAGATACGTTATTGAACAAATAGTTAAGCATTCATCAGAATCGTTAAAGTAATTATTCTTAATAGCTAACAGGCTACATCAAGCATCTAAAATTAATCAATTAAGGCATAAAATGGATATTTCAGTCGTTATTCCTGCGTATAATGAAGAAAATTATATCGTTCATACTATTGCATCGATAAAGAAATTTATGCCAGTTCAATTTACATTTGAAATTATAGTGGTTGATCATGGCTCGACAGATGAAACATCGGCTTTAGCAGAAAAATTGGGCGCGATGGTATTAAATGGTAAAGGTCTGCCAACAATAGCATCATTAAGGAATTTCGGCGTAGAATCCTCAAAGGGAGACTTGTTGTTTTTTATTGATGCAGATGTAACCTTTACCGATAAATGGGCAGAAAATATCAGTGAGGTTATCGCTTCTTTACGTGAAGAGCCAAATCAAATATGTGGATCATTGCCTAATATTCCAGAAGAATCTTCAGTATTATTGAAGTATTGGTTTTCGCCAAAATCGACCGAAAAGAACCCAAAATATATAGGCTCATGTCATTTACTAATCGCTAGAGGCTTGTTTGAAAAAATTGGGGGGTTTCCAAAGAATATGGAAACAGGGGAAGATTTTAATTTATGCCAAAATGCAAAAAAAGTAGGTGCAAAAATAGCTGCACACCCAAACCTTGTGATTTATCACAATGGTGCTCCGCGAACGTTAGCTACTTTTGCTAAGCGAGAGGTTTGGCATGGACGGGGTGATTGGACTAACCTCTCGTCAATACTTTCGTCGAAAGTTGCCATGCTAACGATAGTTTTTTTGTTTACTCACCTAATATTGTTAACCTGTCTAGTGATAGATTCTGCTGCTTTCAACTTTACAGGAATGTCCGTAGTATTCATTATTTTCATTTGTTTTTTTTCCTCTTTTATGAAATTTTCAAAACAGGGGACATACCATGTTTTGGTTAATAGCTGCACATTTTATATTTATTTCTTTGCTCGAAGCTTGTCTTTATTTTCAGCACTTTTTTCGAAAAAATATAAAAAGAGATCTCGGAGTCATTAGTGAGAAATCGAAAAAACATAAGCACAGCCGAAGGTAAAGAAAAAGCAACGATTTTAAGCTATTTAACCGGCGCTTATTTATTCTTTTTCTATATGCAAGCCTCATTACGTTGGCCTGCTTTTGAGGCAATTCGTTTTCATTTTGTCTTCGGTTTGATACTCACCGTGCTATGTTTAGCGAAGCATTTCTCTAACAAGCAATCTAACATAAGCAAACAACCCGCTAAAAGAGGAAAGCCAGTAAATGATTTAAGTAAACCACTTGTCAATGCGGCATTTCTGTTTATTGCTGTGATGGGATTCTATTCTGTAGCTTCTTACGTTCCAGATATTTCAATGGACGTATATAACCGCAGGGTTATTAAGTTTGCGTTAATTAGCTTTTTTATTTTTACATCTGTTGAGAAAGTTAAGGATTTACAAGTTATTATCTTTTTTCTTTTATTGGCCTGGCTTAAAATTGGCTCTGAAGGTTTTATTGGTTGGGTAACCGGAAGTTTAATGTGGCAAAATCAGGGAGTACAAAGGCTTCATGGTGCTAGCGCTTTTGTTGGCCATCCAAATTCATTTAGCGCATTTGGCGTGGGCTGTTTAGCCTTTTCACTGTACCTATTTAAAGGTTTTCAGGATAAACGTTTAAAATTGATGATGGCAGCAATTCTCGTATTTTCTTTGGTTATTATTATTTTTACCGGTTCTAGGTCGGGTTATGTTGCTGTTGTTTTAGCTGCCATTTATTTATTTTTTAAAATGAAAGAAGGTAAATTAAAAGTTTTTTTTGTATCTATGGTGGTATTAATCGCTTTGATACCTATGATCCCAGAGCAGTACTACGAACGCTTTGAGTCTATTTATACAGGTGAAGAAAAGGAAGGAAATTCAAGCGGTACAAGAACGGTTATTATGACCGATGCGTTAAAAATTTATGCCGCATACCCATTAGGCATTGGTATTCAAGCATTTTCCAGTGTCAGAATAGATATGTTTGGGCGACTACAAAATATTCACATGTTGTACTTAGAAATTTTAACTAATTTAGGCCCTTTAGGGGTGATTATATTTTTTATCTTTATAAAGCGAATATTCTATTTAAATAACCTTAATATCGCAAAGACTGAAATACTGCTGAAAAAGAATAATCAAGATACTGATTTGCTGTTTTTACAAAGCCTATCAAAAGCCATTATTGCATTTCTGGTTTTAAGATTAATTTTTGGTTTATTTGCCATGGATCTTTATGAACCACATTGGTGGTTAGTGTTAGGGCTAACATTAGCGGTTTATAAATTAATCCCAACCTGTAAAACCAAGGAATTGACGTGAGGCTAGTTGCGCTCGATCTAATACGTTTCTTTGCTGCTATGGCAGTAGTTCTTTATCATTATACCGCTAGAGAAGGCTTTCAAGATTTTTCGGCTTTAGCTAATTTTACGAAATTTGGCTACTTAGGCGTACCATTGTTTTTTATCATCAGTGGCTATGTTATTGCTCTATCTGCGAAAAATAGAACGCCAATAGAATTTGCAGTTTCACGTTTTGTCAGGCTATATCCTGCCTTTTGGTGTGGTATCGTATTTACCGTAATCGTTACTGGCTATTTTGCTAACGTTAGGTTTGATGCGATTACCATACTTGCTAATGCAACTATGCTAAATGATTATCTCAATATTGCCAATATTGACGGCGTATATTGGACTCTGCAAGCGGAACTAAAGTTTTATGCTTGTATGTTTCTATTGCTGGTTTTTGGGGTTTTTGAACGTTATAAAGTGTGGCTAACCGCCTGGTTAGTGATTACCACGACTTTTTTATTGCTAGAACAACCCTTTTTTATGGGCTGGTTTATTTCTCCGTATTATTCGTCATTCTTTATCGCGGGCATTGCATTTTATTTGATACAAAATGAAGGTAAAACACGCTTTAATTTAACCGCCTTATTTGCATCACTGATATTATCAGCTTATATGGCATATCAGCAGGTTGATTCTTTCTTTACTAGCCCAAGTGAGTTAGATCGCTTAATTGCTATTATGATCATTTGCAGTTTTTACGTTATTTTCTGGACTATCGTCACCGATCGCTTAGTACTCAAAAAACGTAATATTTATATAACCTTAGGAGCGCTTACTTACCCGTTGTATTTAATACATGGCTTTGCCGGTAGTGCTATTATTGACTATTATCGATTTTCATATTCAGATACGGTCATAGTCACCATGACGATAGTATTTATGCTGTTTTCTTCATGGGTAATTCATGTGGCAATAGAGAAAAGAATTGCTTCACCGATGAAGAGATTTCTACTTTCTAAATTCGCGTCAAAGAAATCATAAGGTATCAATAAACAATTTATATGATGAGAAAATTAGCCATATATCTCTATACGCCAGGGACAATCGCGCATAGTATTTTTAAAAGAATAAAGTATTTAATTGATGAAATTAAATATAATGTGATACTTGATAAGGTTTTTATTAGAAATGCCTATAAAAAAGTATTTAGTCACCCGCTAAATTTACATGACCCACAAAGCTTTAATGAAAAGCTTCTTTGGTTAACACTGTACGATAGAAAGAATATCAAAACTTTATGCGCTGATAAATATGCCGTTCGTGATTATGTAGCAAGCCAAGTAGGAGCCGAATATTTAATCCCATTGGTCTTAAACACCGAAAACCCTCTGGATGTTGTTGCTGAAAACCTGCCTGAATTTCCCGTGATTGCTAAGACAAATCATGCAAGTGGGCAAGTTTTTATTATTAAGGACCTACGCACTACTGACTTTTCTGCTATCCAGGAAAGTTTCCGTTTTCAGCTGCGTAAAAACTTTTACCATGGCCATAGAGAATGGCAATACAAGCATATTGTGCCCAGTATCGTAGTGGAAAAATTATTACTTGATGAACAGGGTGATATCCCTAAAGACTATAAAGTTCATTGTTTCCATGGCAAGCCGCACTATATACAAGTCGATTCTGAACGTTTTTCAGAGCATAAACGTTGTATATATGACACTAACTGGACATTATTAGATATTGCCTATAACAAGCCAAAAGGAGAAGCTAGTCTGCGTCCGGCAAAGTTAGATGAAATACTGATGTTAGCAGCAAAATTATCAAAGGATTTTATCTATGTGCGAGCTGACTTCTATCAAGTTAATGATCAGGTTTATTTTGGCGAGTTAACCTTTACTCCGGAAGCGGGTAGAGGGAAATTTAGCCCACCTAGCACCGATATTGATTGGGGAAAGCTAATTCACTTGCCATAAATTACTTGCATTAGTGACTCAATATATAGGAATACTGTGAGCGAAATTAAGATATTAGAAATCACTTGTGACGAGTTTTTTCAAATGGAAGCTGTTTGGCAAGACTGCATAGCAAAGTCGAGTGCAAATCCTTTATTTTCAAGTTGGATTTGGCTTAGTTCTTGGTGGCAAATATGGCAACCCCGGCTTAATTTATCTTTGTTGCTATTAGGTGTATATGAGAATAATAAGCTTATTGGCCTTGTGCCATGCTATACCTATACTCAAAATACGGCACTCGGATTACGTATAAAACGCTGTGAGTTCATCGGTGATCATACCGCCAGTAATGATTCAATTCGTTCAGAATACCTGAATTTTATTTTACCCCAAACTCGCTATAAAGAACTTATTCCGGTAATTTTTGAATATTTTATTGATTGTGATATCGATGAAGTGACTTTAAAAGATCTTGATATGACTTCAGTAACAAGTGCTCATTTTTCAAAGCTGTACCCCAATAATCTAATTAATAAAGATTGTGGGATAAAGATAACCACCAAAAAATCTTTTGAAAGCTACCTACAACAATTAGGAAAAAATACCCGTTTAAAGTTATTTAATCGGCGTAAACTTTTACCTGACAATAATTTGAGGCGTATCGAAAACCAAGCAGATATTAAACACTTTTTTGATAGTCTTAATACTATGCACTTAGCGCGCTGGGGCAAAGTTTGTTTTTCAGAGCACAGCCTGAATTTTCATTATAAGATTGCGCATTATTTTTTCAAGCATCAGCAATTACAATGCTTATGCTTGCTAAATGAAGATAGCATACAAGCTGTTTGCTACGATATTGTCGTTGCAGGGGTAAGGTATAACATCCAATTAGGCTTTCATGAATATAATAGCGCTAAAATTTCTATGGGGACATTGATGTTGGGTTTTGCGATTGAGCAGGCACATTTGGCTGATGAGGTCTTATCTTATGATTTATTGGCCGGCGAGGGGAAAAATAGTTTCTATAAGAAAAAATTAAACGGTGACGCCATATATTTTGCTAGCTATCAAATACCACTTACCCTGAAAGCCAAGGCGTTATTTTTGTTAAAACGAGCAAAACGGATGCTTAAAAATACACTCGTTCGAAACAGCCAATAAACATATTATCGCTCGATTGCATGGTCATTATTTAAAAGTAGTAGACAGTAACGTTTGATGTGTAAAGGTGGTAAAGTAATGCACTGTATATTAATGGAATAAATGTAGAAACTCTCGTAATGACCATGCTTAATAATCAAAGAAAAACCTCTACAGCTTTGTTAAGAGGCTCAGCTTTTCGTGTAATTCAAACTTGTATCGGTATCGGTATTGGCTTTTGGATGCTGCCTTTTTTAATTGCAAATTTGGGCAGTCAAGACTATGCGTTATGGATACTGGTCGGCAGTATCGTTTCTTCTTATTACTTAATGGATTTAGGGCTTAATCATGCGGTAACTCGTTATGTTTCTCGCTATATCCATACACAAGAGTATGACAGAGCTAACCAAATTATTAATACTGCGATTGTTATTTATAGTATTTTGGGTCTCATCCTTTTCTCCTTAACCTTGCTTGGTGCTATATATTGGGCACCTGATTTAATAGATAATCCCGACGATTTGAGAACGGCTCAAGCGATAATATTGATCGCAGGGTTATCAATTAGTTTAGAATTTCCATCCAAGGCATTTCCTGGCATTATTCACGCTTTTATGGGCTTCGATACCTTAGCATTAGTGCGAATAGTGGCCTCGATATTAAATGCTATAGCGATTTACATTTTTATTTCAGATGGTTATGGCATCGTTTCCTTAGCGGTTATTTCGCTAGTTTCCAATATTTGCACCACCTGCTTTTATGTCTATTTTTGTTTTCGCCTTTTACCATCGCTTAAATTAACTTTTAGTGACGTTTCCAAGAGTGATTTAAAAGAAATTTATCATTTTAGTAAATGGACCTTTATTACAGATATAACCAATTTGATCAAACAAAAAATGGATCTTTGGATGATCGCTGCTTTTGTTTCTAGTGGCGCAGTAACAACTTATTATGTAGCAATACGATTGACCGAATATGCCACACAATTTGCTAATCAAGCACTAGGTTTTACCGTGCCTATTTTTACCAAGTATTACGCACAGAATAAATTAGATAAACTTGAAGATTCATTGATTTTTTTCTTAAAGTTAAACTACATTGTTTTAGCATTGTTTATTAGTGGTTTTATATTGCTTGGTGATTCTTTTATAGCTTTATGGATTAAGGAAGAAATCAATCATTCATTAGCCTATGAATGTTTAATTGTCTTAGCGGTGGGGCGATTACTTATATTTATGACCACACCTTTTATTAGCGTACTAATGACAATTAAAAAACATAAGTATGCCTCGTATTTATCTATTGTTGATACGGTGACGGCAATTTTATTAGCATTCTATTTAATCCCTAAATATGGCGTCATAGGTGCAGCTATCTCATTTTCATTAGTTGTAGGTGCATTACGCATTATTTATTTGCCTTTCATTGTCATGAAGCTGTTAGACTTTAATTTCTTAAGGTTAATCGCCCGTGCTTTTATCTATTCAATTTATGTGTTTCTAATTTCCTTTGGTTTCTATGAATATGCCTTCGAGGTCAGAAGTTGGAGTGACTTGTTAGGTTTATCAATGGTTATTTTTGTGTTAATAATAGCCGGGAGTATTTTAATTTTTTCAGCCAATGAAAGAGCTGGAATCTACAATTGGATAAGCGAAAAAATCAAAAAATAACTAGTCGGATGTGGTAGCGAGAATAAAGTGACATGACTCCAGAAATAAGTGTTGTAATTCCAGCGTATAATGCGGGGAAGTATATTGCAGAATGCATTGCGAGCGTTCTTGAGCAACAATGCCTAAATATCGAAGTCATTGTAGTAGATGATTGCTCGACAGATAATACCCGAGACGTTGTCGCGCAATTTGATGCTAGTGTTGTAAAGTATTTGTGCTTAGAGAAGAATTTTGGCGGCCCATCAAAACCAAGAAATGTCGGTATTAAGCAGGCTAAAGGCGAATATTTAGTGATGCTCGATGCTGATGATATTTTGGTTAATGACTCAATCTCTAAACGTGTAGAAATACTTAAGAACAACAATTCGGTTGCCTTCGTGTTCTGTGATGGGCTTAGATTTTCTGAGCTAAGTGGTGATTACATGAACAGTTTCCTTTCACAGCACAGTCACTTTCAAACATTAATTAAAGAGAGTGAGCAGGAGCATATGGTTGTTCTTGACCCTCAACTGACCTATAGAACCTTAGCTAAAGGTGATTTTATCTTACCCAGTGGCATGGTGGTAAGAAAATCTACTTATGACCATGTTGGTATTTATGATGAATCTGTGACTAATGGTCAGGATTTAGATATGTCACTAAGAATCATCAGCCAATTTTCAATTGTTTATTTAAACATGCTCGGGTTTAAGCAGCGAGTTCATGAAGACTCAATATCAACTAAGGGTCATAAGCTAATTGAAAATAAAATACTCCTGCTCAAGAAAAATTTGAGTCGAAGTAACGACAAGTTAGCCGATATTGAGTTTAAGCGTAAAGTCTCTGAAAATTTTGTATCTTTAGGTTACCACTACCGCTCCCTGTGTGATCTGTCGCAAGCAAAACATTATTATTATCAGAGTTTGAAATTTAAACTGTCTTCCGTGGCATTGAGAGGTATTTTATTGTCAATGTTAAATGAAAAACTTTATAAAAAATTATATACATTATTTAAAAGCATAAATGTTGCTAAATCATAGTTTTATATAATACTTGAGTAACCATTATCATAAATGTCTAATATGCTAAATATAAAATGGAAGTCATTATCTAAAGAACGCTCGGACATATATAAAGCGTTAGCAATCATTTTAATCGTCTGGCATAACTTTATGCATCTACTGCCAGGGCCTTACGAAAATGAATTTAGCTATCATGAGGGGCGATTTCAACTCTTATTCGATTTAATGCTATCTGCACCTGAAAATAGCCTACAATATCTACTGTCATTTTTTGGTCATTATGGCGTGCAAATTTTCATTTTTTTAAGTGCATATGGCTTGGCTAAAAAGTATCAACATAATGCTCCGGTTTATCGTATATTTATTTGGGAGAGATTAAGTAAAATCTATCCAGCCTTTATTATTGTGATGCTCATCTGGCCATTGAGTGCTTTTTATTCTTATGGTTTGCTAGGGCCAATCAAGGCTATATATTGGAACTTAGACAGTATATTGCTGAAGTTAACCCTTTTATCCAATTTTGTACCTGGTCAATCACTATCACCGGTAGGGCCTTGGTGGTTTATTCCTTTTATTGCTCAATTTTACGTTATTTTTCCGTTGCTATTGAAAGTCAATATTCGCTATGGCGCAAAATCCTTACTGCTAATTGCTATGATTTCAGTGCTATTAAATTATCTTTTTGACTTATGGGGCATCTTTAATCTTAATTTTACCGTTATAGGTCATCTACCGGTACTGTGTTTAGGTCTGTATCTTGCTGGTAAGGAGGACACGCCGAAAATCTCGCTACTCGCAGTCATTACGATTTTAGCTATTTATGTGTTGGGGAATCTATATCCGCTACTTTGGTGGTTAAATAATTTGTCATTTTTAATGCTTATGATGGTTTTTCTGCAGGTTGCGGCTGAGCATATTAAGCTTGGAAGCAATAGTCGGCGCTACTTGAATTTCATTGCGGGTATTTCAATGTACTTATTTTTAGTGAATGGTTTTTTAAGGCAACCCTTCATTGATTTGGCACTAAGGTATAACTCTTGGTTTGTTACCTTAGTTTGCTGTTTAATATTTTTTATACTCTGCATTTTAGTTGCGTTAGTGGTAGGTAAAGCAGAGCGCTACTTTCTTTCTCAGCATAAACTTTTCAATTCGACGCTATTTATTAAATTTAAAAATTTATTTTATACACAAAACAAAAACAGGTGATTAATTGCGTTATACCATGATAGTAAAACTTTTAGCTTTAGCTTTTATTTGTTGCTTGCCTATTTTTTGGCAGCTGCTCGATGAATTACCAAGTAAAAAAGCTGTCCTTTTGGCTATTTTATTATTTGGCTATTGCGCTATATATACTGTTTTATTTATCTGTTTAACGCTGATAAATAAAAAGTTCTTTTATCTAGTCGCAAGTATTTTTGTTTTCTACTCTGCTTCGCAAGTTGCTTATATGTTGATCACAGGGGGAGGGATTAGCTATAACGCCATAGCGTCAATATATGGTACTAATAGCGATGAGTTTTTTGAATTTTTAGGTACTACGTTATTTTTGAAATCAATATTTTTAACCATTTTTATCTGCATATTAACGTTATTCTTCTATGCCACTATCGGAAAATTTAAAAGTATTCATGTTAAAAAAATCAACTTTAAAACTATAGTCGTCACCTTCTCATTTAGTGGCTTATTCGCTCTTGCCCTTTTTAATTACCAAGAGGGCTTGAAAAACTATTTTCCGCTCAATGTCATTAATAATAACATCCAGTATTTTAATGAAACTTATAAAGTTGCGAACGAAATTGCTAATCTAACTTATGAGTATGAGGGTGAAAAACCTAAGACAACTAGCAATATAATACTTGTGATAGGTGAATCTAATAGAAGAGATTCGCTATCGGTTTACAGCGATAGCGTGATCAAAGGACGGCAATTAAAAGAGCTTACAAAATTGCATTCAAATAACGTTTTAAATTATACCAACGCAATATCTGCTGCAGCATTTACTCGAGTTGCCGTGCCTTCATTGTTATCAACAGCTCCGGCAGAAAAATTTTCAACACTTGCTCAATTTCCTAGCATTATACGGGTATTACACTCGGTTAATTACTCGTCATTTCTTTTTTCAAATCAGAGTAAGGGCGGCTTTCATAATGATTTAATTAAGGCTCTTATCAGTGAAATTAAAAATAAAGTATATTTTGAAAACAGTTACGATGGCGATATGTTGCCAATTGTAAATAAGTTAATTGATAACGATGTGGATAGTAAATTTATTGTGATGCACTTAATGGGAAGCCACTATGACTATAGTAAAAGGTACCCTGAAAGTTTTGCATTGCTTTCATCCGATAATAATGTGGACGCTTATAAAAATAGTGTCGCCTATACCGAGTTTGTCTTAAGCGAGCTAGCAAATACGGTGCTAGCGCAATCAGCACCTTATGCTATTTTGTATGTATCTGATCATGGTGAGTATTTAAATGATTTAGGTGATGGCTTATTCGGTCATGGTATGAGAAATGCTAGCTTATCCGAAGTTGAAATTCCTTTTATACTTATCATGAATGATGAGTTTATAGTGCAAAACCACCGTCAGCTTGTATCGATGAAAAGTCATTTGGATAAAAAAATATCACATGATAATGTCAGTCATTTGATACTGGGCCTTGCTGGTGCAAAAGACTTGAAATTTTATGATAAAACATTAGATTTATCTTCAGAGTACTTTAGAGAAAAGAAAAGAAAACTAATTGATAGAGATATGAATGTTATAGATTTCAGTGTTATAGAAAATATGACAAAACAACATCATTATCAATAAAATTATATTCGTTTACTGATTATAAATTAGTTCACCTGACTTTATTTATAAACTGATTGGACTGACTGAAAGAATTTATGGCAATAAGATGGTTAACCAAAGAGCAATTGTGATTAATGTACTAATTAATACGGCTGCTGAGCCTAGATCTTTGGCAAGGCCAGATAGTGGATGAATTTCTAAGCCTATTCGATCAACGACCGCTTCAATGGCAGTATTTATTATTTCGGTAAAAATAATAAATACAATAGATAAAAGCAGAATCACTTGTTCGAGTCGGCTAATATTAAAATAGAATGTGGCTGGTATCGCTAACACTAAAAGTAATACCTCTTGCTTAAAAGCAGCTTCATTTTTAAATAGCCATTTTAATGCCCGAAATGAATTTGACCAAGCTAAATAGATACGTTTTACGCCGGTTGGCTTACTGCTAACATCAAACATGAGCGTTAGTTTCCTTTGATAATAGTTGAATGTTGTGCGTGGTTAGTGGAACTTAACTTAATGAGACCACGGTTTTATTGTTTGCTTTTAAATCGGTAAAGGTAAGCTTCTTTTAAGAAATAGTATGCTTTCCGCAATACCTTCAGTTTATGATTTTCTCTACCGCTGTCATAACCAAAGTACTTTAATTCTTCACCTGCATACTCCCAAGCTATGGCTTGGTCAATACTGTTTAGGTTATCTTTCCACTTGTACGTTTGAGCCGTATTGGGCCTGTCCAAAATGTTATTATGAACACCCGATATACGAGTTTTTATTTGACTATTATCTTGAGCTTTTTCGCTATATGAACTCAACATTTTCGAGTTATATTCTACCGACAAAAACAGACATAAGTTACGGAGATTTTCTTCAGGAGAGTAAACTAAATCTTCATACCTTAGCTCTATCGTTTGGTTGCTATTAAGCATTTTCAATAAGCGACGAGTCATCAGTATGGTTCTTTCCCAATACCTTATTGCGTTGGTAAATGTTGTAGGGCCCCATTTTTTGGTAATTAATGATAATGCGACATCACGGCCGTCTCGAATCAGATGAATAAATTTCGCATTAGGGAATATTTCATTTAAAACTTCAATATGTTGGGTGTAAATAGGGTCTTTGTCACCCCATATCAATTTGCCCTGATCTCTTAACACTGTCGCGTATAAATTTTTGATGATATCGGCAAATGACTGACATTCACTTAACTTGAAATCAGCGACTGTTGCCTTAGGAAAATTGAGTTTTACATTATCATCATTGAGAATATCATTGATTAAATTCAGGCTATTTTTTTCTACTGTTAAATCACCGTAATTGTCTAATTTTTCGTAAAATCGAATAATAGTACGCTGTTCATATGTGATAAACATATCAGGGTGTGCATCTAGCATCATATTTAACAACGTTGTGCCTGATCGATCAACGCCAACAACAAAGATCGGATTATCTAAGTAAGATGAATATGTGCTCAATTTAAATCCTTTATAGTGGGTAGGAGAAATATCATTTTCGCTAGTAAGCCAGCCGAGGTAATTACTTAGATAAGTATATAGAACTAATATATATATATCTATTATCGGTAAGTTGCCTAGAGAAAAATGTAATTTTGTTTACCTTGTTAAGTGCCATTTTTCGTTGCAGCGGTGCTTGTTCTATTTCTTTTAATGAAATAATTATATTATTCAGCCCTTTGGTAATATTTATACATTTATTATATCTATCGCTATAGCTTTGTTCACCAATGTCGTGCACAAAATCAGTGATCCTAATACATAGCTCTATTGGTTTATCGTCAGCGGGCTGAAGTGTTATGTGCAGGCTTTGGTAACCTCGCCAATCATGATAGAAGTGCTCTAATGTTACATTTGAGTATTTTTCACGAGCACGGAATTCAGCTTTTAGTGATGATCTACTTGTTTGAGCTTGAGAATTTGCAAGTACTAATGAATTACCTGACCAGTTTAATAAATCGTTTGGTTGGTCAAATTTACTTAAAATAGGAAAATTTTCATGTATTGCTAATTCTAATTTTATAGCGATAAAAATTTGCTTTTGCTCTCGAAGGATTAATATAGAGATGATCGCTATAGCAACAATAAGCAATTTCGATTTTGCTTTTTTTTGATTGTGATGCTGAACTATGATGGAAAAAACGCCTCCTAGCCCGCCCCGGTAAACATCTTGCCAGTTTGCGCTGCGCCCAATGTTATATTGTATTGCTTCAATAGCACAACCTAAAATTAAGCAAACAAATAATGTTGTAAAATAAGTAAAGTAGCGAGGTTTATGGCTGGTATTATTGAAAATAAACCAGCCGACAAGCGCAAAAAAGATAATGTGGCCATTATCCCAGAATAATTTATATATTCTATTGCTGTATGTTGTGGGACCATCAATAAAGAAAAGTATGAATATTGCCAATATTGAAATTATTAGTAAGTATGACTGCTTTGGTATACTTCCATTAGTCGACATTTAACGTTAAAAGTCCCATTGCAGACGATTGCTGTGTTTTAAAGCCACTGTTGTTATTTGGCTTAGAGCTCAACGTAAGGATGTAAGATGAAGTACCTTGTTTTATATCATAATAATATTGATGACTGTTATGCAGATTAGCAATCAAGAGCTCTTTTATATTTAATGGTATTTCAATGGTTACATTATCTAGATTATGGTTATTTTTTGAAAAAACAGCCAAATTTTGCTCTACAATCACTCCGTAGGTATTTTCACTCTCGATTAATGATGTTGTTGGTTTTTCTACCTCAGGATCTTTCAAAGATATAACATGGGCAAAATGGCCTAATAATGACGGCATGACAGCCTCTACATTCATATTCCAGCGACCAATTTCTTTTGATAGTCGATATTGGTCGTCTTTAAAATCAGTGTGGGGGGCAAATGAGTATAATTTGCCATTTGCATCTGTGGTATCAAAATAATGAGGCACACTGACTTTAATGTTTGTTATGTTCATATCACTAGTCGTGATTGAATTTATTTTCTGCCAGTGTTTATAAGTATTAGCAAAAGGCCGTTCAATTTTATATTCGTAGCTTGTTGCGGCAATAAAATCTCCATATAGCATGTTACTTGAGTTTCCGGTTATTAGTGCCGTGTGTCGCTGTTGGTTGTATTTATAAGTTACTTGATAACCTTGCCATTGGTTCTCTTGCCAGCTTACCGTTGCATCTAAAAGAGAGCCTGCTGTGACGTTAGTGGGCCGGCCTGATTGATATACTTGTGTTCTACCATCAAACTCAACAACTTCGTGACTTGAATTGCCATCCGCTGTAATGCCGTTGATCGTCAACGAGCCAACTAAGTCGTTTCCTGAAACAAATATTTCTAACCACCTCGCCATGTCAAGATCCGTGACTGGTATCTCAGATAAATTTTTCTCATCAATAATAATACTATCGCCGCCTCTTATCGTTGTTTTATTTTTTTTCGGCAGTAATGTGTCGATATAAGTATAATTTTCGGGATGCTGAATGACTGTGTTTTCGCCATCTCTATAGCTCTTCATGCCTAAACCTGCATTGTTTTCAGTTTGACTGACTACGGGTTGGTCATTGGTATGAATAGTCCAAACTTTACGAAATTTTGGGTTTGTAGACTTTACGCGATCAAAAATAATAAAGCTGTCAGGTCTGAGAAAAAGAAATTCACGCTCAAAGTATTCAATTTTTTTAGTATATGCAGCTGAAGCATCACCAACAGTATAGGTATAACCGTTTGCTACGTGTTCAAATTTGGTGATATTAGCCGTCTCATAAATATCAAGTGGAAACGCTTCGCCATTACGTTTTAAACCGCTATTACACTGCATATACGTATTGTAGCAACCATCTTTGTTCGAAGGACTGGTTTCAAATATTTGGCCACCAAGATTATCTGAATTGACTAGTCTTTCTCCTGAATGGAGCTCGCCGGTGGTGCCATCGGCATTTATATCAAAACTTTCATCTGGATCGAATATTTTAAGGGTATTTTTGGACGCAGAGCGTATGTGATACCAATGATGTTTAGTATTGTCATCATTAAACCTAATCCTTGCGCCTGCATGTGAAATTACTTCTGTCTTTCGACTGATAAGAAATGAGTTTGCGTCTTCATACCGACGACTAATACCTTCTCCAGCTAAGAAAACAGCAAAAGCGGCATCTCGGCTCCAATCTGAGCGCATTGATACAATGCCTGGACCATTGAAGTACATGGCGGTTGGATTTTCTTTAGGAGGCGATGATGAAAGCTGATCATCAAAGTAAATAAGTTCCCAAAACATGCCGTTATAGGGGGCTCGACAATTTTCTCGTTGAACGCCATTAAGCGCATAGTATTGCATTTTTTCGTCTTGATATAGGGATGCTAATAACGCCGTGGTGTTTTTATTCGGCTGGCGTATGCCGCTTGTTTGTGTATTCCATATTTGCGCCGATGCATGAGTTGACGTTTGTGCTTTTCTGCAAAATGCCTTATTAGGATAGTATATAAACGTGTGTGGTACTTCCATATTTTGATAGAAGGTCGCTCTATACTTATCATGCAAAGCTTCGGAAAATCGCGTGCTACCAGTCAATACAAAGTGCTGAAGTAGTAAGTTTATACTGTAGGACTCTTCTGCTGCATCGTAACCAATATTATCATACATCCCACCCTGACTTCCTGGTAGCGCGATATTATGTTTGGCATCACCAGCTATACGGTTTTCAATCTGCCAAAAATAGCCATCTTCTGATAATTGTTGTGCAACTACGTTAAGATAATTTTTTGCATTAAAAGGGAATAGCGTGGTATCTTTATTCTTTTCCAGCTCTGTATCTGCAAAGATCGCGGCATAAGCGAAAGCAGGTGCGACTCTGATGGCGTCATGATAGCCCCATTGTGCTGTTAGCTCACCGTTAGATTGCTTGACAGAACCTGCATACCAAGGTGCTTCAGAGCTGGCAACTCTATCCATTATGTTTTGTTTTACTTCTATCGGTAACTCTTCGAACATAATGTCTATAGCATACAATTCAGTTAAGTTCGGTACGCCAGATTTCGGCATACGAGCTAAAAAATTATTTTTATAAACAGGATCTCCAGTTGCTTGGTAAATAAGCGCTAAATTTACTAAATCAACCGGGACACCATTGTCTTCTGACTGTTTAATTAAATTGAACCATCGAGAGTAGGGTTCTCTTGCACTATCGCCATACATACGACTAATAGTTAACTCAAGCCTTTCTTTGTCCAATAAAACACGTGGACGGCTAGAGCGATGCCATACATCCGGTGCTTTTGCATCATTAATTGGTGCGATAACCGGTATTGTTTTTGCGGTGTTATCAGGTTGAGTTTCAGTGACTGTAGAAGCTGATTTTTCACCGCAGGCGAGAGTAAATATGCTGATTATGAGAAAAAGCAATATTGGGAATTTTTTTTTGATTTGCGCTATTGTCATCGTGTGGTGAAGCCTCAAGGTAATTAAGCTATTGTTCTACTATGGGCACCAAATAACTTTCAATGACATTTTATCTTTATCATCAAATAAGTAGCTAATTTCAAATAGCTTGGCGATATATTTATTTGTCATTTTATAATCAGCATACTGATACCAATAATATAATTCAGCAATATCTTTTTTGTATCTCGCACTTAATTTTAATGATTTTGTTGCTATTGCCTCGCCATTAATTTGAATGCTTTTATCTGTGCTTGCTATCGTAGAATAATATTCGCTACTAATAACCTCTTTATATGGTAAAACATCATCGCCAGGCACAACAAAGTTATATGTCCTAGTTATTAAATGACATTTTTTATTAGCAACATCTTGTGATTCTATCGTTTCGGAGAAACTGCCGAATGAAGACAGTAACTTTGAGCTATCGAGCACGTTAGTTGCCGGACTTTCAATAGTAACCGGTAAAGCGATAGATAATTTTTTAGCGGTGATTAGTGTCATTAGTATCAAAACAGTTATAACAACGGCCATTTTAATTAACATCATTTTGTTGATAGATAACACTTTAAACTGTGTAAGCTTAGGTGACGCTTTCTCAAAAGAATAGCGCTTAGTTAAATAATTTAAGAGTAATATTACACCACTTATAACGATAAAAAACAGCACAAACCCGTAATTGTCATGCTCAGTCATCAGTGGACTTTTCATCTCTGACCAATAGCCAATATAGATCAAGCCAAGTACTCTGATCCAGTTAGTAATAATACCAAGCGCAATACCCGTTATGATTACTAGTAGCTTTAATCGCCATGAAATATTTTCTCCATGCACAGCGTAAACCGCTAATGCGAAGCCAATTTCAAAATAGCGGATGCCAGAACAGCCTTCAGCGACGACGATGACACCGAATGGGGTTTCAATGTAGTTATTATAAATAAAAACTGTTAGATCGCTAAAGCCTAGGAAAAATGTTACCGCCTGGGTGGTCAAGTCGACAAAGAAAGTATTGGAAAACTCCCAAAAAGGCACCGCGAATAGCAAAAAAAGTAAAGGAAAAGAGATGTGTTTTACATAATTAAAGCCCAATATATAGCATATTATGGTTAACCATAAAAAATATAACCCAAATTGTTGAAAAATAAGGATATCTAAAAATAAAGACACTTCAATGAGAATGGATAATAAGATAACCACGAGCAGCAAGTAATGCCGGTTTTTATCTTTTTTATATGAGAAACTGCGAGATAATCTAAATATTTCAAAAATAACAATGGCAAATATTAAAAACCCATGCCCTAGTGACTCATCAAATTTACTCCATTTATCAATGTAAGAGTTGGCCGTGGCAGGAAAAAAATAGCAGAGCACAAGTAAAAATATCAGTGTCGCACTAGGATATAGCAACTGCTTTAATGAGCTTAATGTCATATTTAAAATTTACCCGATGCGATATCTGTCCACTTGCCAAGCGTTGGATAGGTTTTTTCTAGGTGCACATTGGCTAAGGTATCAAATTGATATACCTGACAAAGCTTAGTTAATTTAGCGAGTGCGCCATGTTGGTTGACTCTATGACGGAAGTTTGATTTTGCATTACTTTTTATCTTGGGTTGCTTTGGATCATATTCCCAAGGATGGGTGTAAAAGTTAATATAGTCGAGTTGATTTTTCGACTTCTTAAGTATGCTATTAAATAAGAAGTAGGGTAATAACCTGAAATAACCACCACCGCCCGCAGGCACTATTTTGTTGCGATATTTCGCTGTAGATACCGGTATTTCTAACAAGCCGTTTTCAAGGAAGTAAGGCGTTCTTGGGGCATTAGGTACACCATATAAATCGTGCGCAATTGGATAGGTACTTGAGCTATAGAGATAACCCGCATTGTAAATTTCATCATGAGCCCATTCATTGTCGGCAGTAATTGAAAAACAAGGGGCTCTGTAACCATTGACAGGTGCTGCAGTTAAGTCCTCCAATAAGGACTTGGCATCTGTTATATCGACCGAAAATGCTTTTTGTGTTTGCTTTGTAATGTGTTGATGATTAAAACCATGGCTGGCAATTTCATGTTTTTTATCTGCAATTAGTTTTACCAACTTAGGATGATTTTTAGCGATATATCCTAAAATAAAAAAAGTCGCTTTGACCTGTTTTTCTTCAAGTAAATCTAGCAACAACTGCATTTGGTATTCAATTCTACTTGGATAATCTCCCCAAGTAGATGCCTTTATATTATTTGCAAATGCTTCAACCTGAAAGTACTCTTCAACATCAATGGTTAAAGAGTTATTTTCTTTATTATTTATTTCTTGCACTAGATCAAAAACCTTAAATTATTTATTTAACGCTTGTTTAATTTTATTGTCAGTATCTACAATAGCAGGGTGGTTAGGTGCTATTTTTTTTGCTTGTTCAATGTACTTTTTAGCTTCAGTGAAGTCACCCGATTCATATAACAACCACGCAAAGTTGTTTAGCGCTATTAAATTTGTACTGTCATAGGCAATTATTTCTTCGTACTGCGCCATAGCTTTATTTTTATCATGCTTGTTTAACTCATTCGCATAATAAATTCTATTTGCTTTATCATTCGGATTGTCTGCAAAATACTTTTCCATATCAGCCAATGCATCATCGACTTGATTAAGTTTTAATTTACTCTCAAAAATGAATGATATTAATTTTCCGTTTGCTGTTTTATTAAAGCTTTCAGTCAATAATGGTAGGGCTTTTACATATTGCTTCGAGAAATAGTACGCTTTACCTTTAATGCCTTGCACTATCGGATGTTGTTGTTGCTCCGCTGACAGCGATTCTATATATGAAATAGTCTCTAACGCTTTATTATCGAATAAATGAAAGTTGGCTAATATCAGGCCTATTTGAGTGTTATCAGGATTAGCTTGTTTTAATTTTTCAAATGCCGCAACTGATGCTTTAATATTGCCTGATTTTTCCAATGCTAGCGCTAATCTTTCAATTAAGCGCTTATTCGGAGCCCCTTTGGCTAGCTGCTCTTCGTAAACATCTATTGCACGTTCATAAGTCTTATTTTGCATGTAAGCTTCAGCAATTAATAATTTCAACTTAGTGTCATGCTCTGGTGAATTAACACCTTGCAAGAGCTTAATCGCTTGCTCCGGCTGTTTTACAAGTAAATACGATTGCGCAAGCATCAGTCTTTCTTGCATGTTCTTTTCATAATTTGAGTATAGTTTTTCGAACTTGGGTAAGGCCTCTGATAACTTATTAAGTTTTTCTTGTGAAAGTAAATAGCCTTGCAATGCACTAAAGTTAAATTTATTCACCTCAAGCACTTTATTGAATGCACTTAATGCTTTTTCAAAATTTTGATTGATAAAGCTATCTCTAGCAAAGTAAATATTTGCCAATTCATTATTTGGCGCAAGGGCTAAAATATCGTTATATAACTTTATGATTTTGTTTTGGTCTATGTCGGCTTGTTTCTTTTCAATTTCTATTAGCAAAAATTTATTTTCTATGTCATTTGGGGATTTAATTGCCCAGGTATTGACATATTCCTCGGCTTTAGTGAGCTCTTTGTTTGCTACTAATGAAGAAATAAGTAACATTTTCACTTTAGAAATTTCTTTTTTATCCGCTTGGTTTGCAATCAGTGTATTAAAAGATGCTTCAAGATCTTTAATGCCACTATTATCACCTGATGCCAATTTAATTAAGCTAACACTATTCAGTATTTTTTGATTTTTAATCAAGCTAGTATCAATTTTTTGCAACAGCTCTGTGGTTTTTTCTGCTGCGCCTGTTTTGAGTAACTCTAAACTTGCGAGCGCAAATAATTCTGAGTTTACTTCTGATGGAGTTGCTTGTGAGTATGCTTCACCTAAAGAGTCTGTATTGCCAAGTCGTAATTGAAGCGCAACGTATAATTTTGTGATTAGTGGATTATCTGGAAAGGCCAATTTTAAGCTTTGCAGGTTATATAAGGCTTGTTCATCATTGCCTAAGTGGTAATGAGCGATACTAGCGACTAATTTCGCTTGTGGGCTGGTCAGTCCGGAGTTCAGCGTAGAATTGATATGATTTAAAGCACTTTCAAAATTTTCTTTTTTCAATTCGAGTGTTGCTGCAAGTAAGTTAACATATGGCTGGCTTGGATATAGCTTTAACAGTGCATTAACATATAACTCAGCCTTCTCATCATTTTCAGCTTTGACATAGCTGTCTGCTAATTTCACCACCAGTAAGGTATGGTTAGGTTTTTTGCTTAAAATGCCTTCAAGTATTTCGGCGGCCTCACTAAATCTTTGTTCTGAAAATAATGCATTAGCGAGCAAGTTACAGACAATCCAGCGATCAGGGTAGCTCTCACAAGCTGTTGATAGCTCTTTGATTGTGGTCTTAATATCAGTAGGTTGTTTAAAACTGTTTGCGATGGCAGTATTTATTGTCACTAACTCAGGTATTGCTAGCTCTATAGCTTGCTCTTTTCCTGTTTGAGCAGTTTCAAAGCTTTCTTGGGTTTTAGTTTGGTTTAAATAAGCTAACGACACTACTGGCGCGAGTTTAGTTTGATTCTCTGGACTTAGTTGCAGTGATGCATCTTCCCAATAACGGGTAACGCCGACATAATCATCAAGCGCATATAGCGTATTTGTATAAAAATGTGCAACATTGTCATTAGTGACACCTAGCTCAATAGCCTTAGTGTATTCTTTTTCTGCATCCAGAAAGTTACCTAGTTGGTATTGACTATTTGCCATTAATAATCGAGCATTTTTATTTGCAGGTTCATCTCGGATTAAATTTTTAAGTTGAATGATAGCTGTATTATAGTTTTTGGCGTTATATTCCTGAGTTGCGTTATCGAGTTGTGCGTTAGGAGAGATTTTATTACAGCCTACAATAAAGAGTAGCCCGATAAAGATAGCAATACTTCCAGTAACGTTTTTCATTTCAATCCCTTTAAAAAGATAAAGCCTAATGCGGATATAATACATGATTTTTATTAAACAACCATAAACAAAAAGCCAATTGATAGATCAATTGGCTTTTTTATATTGCGGTGAAAACCCCGCTTAATTTAATGCTTTTATTTAGCTTTACGTTTTCTTGAAGAAGCTAAGCCTAAAAGACCAAGTCCTAAAATAGCAATAGAAGCTGGCTCTGGAACACGTGCTAGACGAGCAAATGTATAAACATTTGTATCAGCATTTTCAGGTGTCCAAAAACGGTTTGCTGTAATTGGGTTAGTACCCGCTAAATCAGTTGCTGCAAATACTGTTAAGTAGTAATCAAGACCGGCAATTGTTAATGGAATAACTACCGGGAATGAACCACCATCTACTGTATAGTCAAAGCGATCATCACAGTTAGTACCGTGTGCATGTTGATTTGCATCACCTGCAAAACTTTCGCCATTGTCAACAGATGCATCTAAGTTACAATAACCTAATGGTCCTGGTATATTTCGAGTTTCTTCGAAATCAATATCAAATTCTGTTGGTATTGTTAATGCACCTGGTAGATTAGTTATTTCTAATGAACCGTTGATGACAGCGCTCTTTAACCAAGTGTTTTTATCGCCACCTTGAGCATCAATGTCATTATTCAAATGCGTTAAGGTAGAAAGTAGATAGTTAGTATTTAGCAAATCAATATTTTGAGCCGCTTCATCTGTTAAACGTAAGCTACTTTGACCATCACCAGTCGAAACACCCCACGAAATCGATGAAACAGGTCCTACATCTGAGATTGCAATACCGTTACTGTTGCCATCTAAAGCAGTAGTAAAACCACCTGCGCCTTCAATTGTCAAAAATGAAGCGTTAGCCGCAAGTGACATTGTTGCTACTGCCAAACCGATTGAGAATTTTTTTATTAAGTTCATTGTTATCACCTTATTACTGTCCATGGTATTTGAGTTGTGCTTTTAATTGAATGTAATAATGCACCATGTGTGCCATGTTGTTTTTTTTGTTGTTTAACAGGTGGTTATGTTTATCGTTATTACGTGGCTTGAATTAGGTGTAAAGAAATTTGACATTACTTAGCAACAATTTTTTTCGCAATATGAAACATAACCCGCTGCCCCAATCCGTTATTACCAAAAGGCCGCCACGTTTTAATAAATTTATTACGATAAGCATCAAAATGTAATCCGTATGGTGCTGCTAATACCGGGCCTCTGTTTAATAGTATTTTCAGGACATAGGTACCAGCAATGCCGGCACATAAGTTGACAGCCATTGGTGTTGATGGGCCGCGCTTTTCGATAAAACTGACTTTTGAGTTATCAACAAGGTATGGACGCTGCAACATGGCAGGGGATAAGCCAATTAAAAACTGAATTAATTGTTCGTCTTCTGATTTACCTGAAAAGCGAAAGTACTGTTCATAGGACATTTTTCCAGGCATAAAACAAAGAAAAGCACAGCCCATGCCTAAAGGCGCAGCAGTGACAACAGGGATGTTTTTTTCATAGCATTTTTGGAAGACAATTTTGCGCGCTTCTAAGGCAAAAAAATCAAGGGCATCAACGTAAATATCAACTCCTGCAAGGAACTCATCGACATTATGGGCAAATATACCTTCAGGAAAAGATTTGATCGTAGATTCCGGGTTAATGTCTTTAGCTATGCTTTCCATGACATCAACTTTTTGTTGACCTAAGGTAGACATAAATGCGCCAGATTGACGGTTGAAATTGTGAACTTCAAAATCATCAAAATCTGAAATATTGAAATTGCTAATACCCAAACGTGCTAACGTAACTAAATGAATGCCGCCAACACCTCCTGCACCGGCAATGGCCACCTTCTTATTTTTCAGGATTTGTTGTTCTTCTTCCGTAACCCAGCCTATATTTCTGGAAAATGCTTTCTGGTAATCAAACATTTGTATTCCTGCTTATTGTAATTTGAAATTTTTATGTCATATAAACTAAGGCGATGAAAAGTGTATTATTCGACTAACGCTAAATGTTCGCGAATATCTTTTGCTATAGCTACATATAGACATTTAAATCCAGGAGATAAGTTCTCCATAAAAATTGTTGGGTTGATGTAATAAGGCGCTCGCATACCATGGTAATCAATGGCATCACCTAATTGAATAAAGTTAATTCCAACAAACTTCATGCTACGAGCTAATCGTGGCTCCATCATGACATAAACATGTTTGACACCCGTTTCTATACTCATAGTGGCTGCAGCCATATACAGGCCTATGGCAATAAATGGAAAGCAGCGTAGTTCTGTTTCTGAATAGCTGGACTCACTAATAGCACCAATGGCAGAGCCTTTAAATTTATCTGTTCTACGTCGTCTAAAGTCAGACTTTACCGCTAATCGAGAAATTTCAGCAATTTCGTGGCGGGCAAAGTTACGGGGATGTAGCTCAGTATTTTGGATTGATTCTAGACAGTACTTTTCGATTGGCAACATTTCAGAGGCATCTGCCGACCTGACCACTCTCACGCAACTTGTGTAGGTATCAGTAGGTTTGTGTTTAATCATGGAAAAAATTGATTGGGCGTCAAATTCATCATGCTCTTTGCCCTCATCTTTTATCTTTTCAAAAGCGAGTTCTTCACAGTAAACATTATGACGAATACGGAAAACTTCATCGCGCAGTGCGTCATTAATTGCCACTTCAGGTTGTAAGAATTGAGTAAAATGCTCAGCAATATTCATCGCGTCATGATTAACTTTCATTGATGCGATTCGTTTAGTGATATTCCCAATTACCGGTGCATTTAGCAATTTCTTGCTCCAACTCATTATGACCTCAGCTTTCTGGTGTATATAAAAGGTTAGATATTGTTACCATTATTACTTGTTTTTAAGCTAGTTGTATAATTAATTTACCATTTTATATCGTGATTATAGAATATATTTGTTATGTGCTTACTAAATGTATTGAAAGTTTAATTGCTTTTACAAGCTTAGGTGCTGAGTTTAGCTTTAATAGGGACTATTTCCATCGCCGTCTGGTAGCCGATGTTAAAGAGTGAAATCTTTTTGTCTTCACTCATGCCAAAGTCAACTGCTGAGCATAAGCCAGTGTTGATAATAATGGTATTGTGCCAGAAAGCGTCATTGATATATTCGCGTGAAATAGTTGTCATAAAGGTTCTAATCAGTAACGTGACGTAGTTAATAATAGGAAACATACCGTTAGTTTTTAGGTCATCATATTCATGTTCACCGCGTAGGCGAAAGCATAATACGGGTGTGCCATCCATAGCCCAGTCTCGGTGTAAGGCATCTTCTGATAGTATACTGCCATCAACCATTAGGTGTTTACCAAAGGTTTTGAAGCTAAAGACTAAGGGAATCGACATGGAAAAACGAACCGCAAGTGAAACCTTCATTCCGGGTGTTCTTTCGCGATTAAAGATAACCGGGCGGCCTGTTTTAACGTCAGTAGCTACTATGTTTAAGTTGTATTTGAGGTCAACAAAGGTTTTGCCCTTTAAATGGTGGTCTACCCATTGCTCGAATACATCACCAGAGCTTAAGCCGCCATTACGTATCAAGCTGACTAATGAGAAACCTTTGAATTGGTTATAATTGGTGGTTATTGCAATATGTTTTATCTCTTCAATCGATAGGCCTGTAGCGTATAGGCTCGCGATAATACTGCCCCCAGACACACCAACAATATGAGAAAAGTCGATGTGCAAATCTGTTAATGCTTGTAGCACTCCAATATGAGCAGGTAGGCGTGTTCCTCCGCCAGCTAAAATAGGCACTATACTTGCCACATGGTTTCCTCCGTGTATGAGATTATTTAATTATGGTTAAAAATTTCAAATTCGCTAGCAAAAAAGTATGCTAAGTTGAGGTAAAGTGTGAATTTTTTAAAAAATGAGTGAAGTATGAGCTACGTATTACAATTATTAGTGTTTTCTCTTATGGTATTCAGTACGGTGGCCTATAGTAATTTGGCCGATACGGTAAGTTTAGTTAAACCTTCGGTGGTAGGTATTGGTGTTTATACCCCCATCGGACAGCCTAAAAATCAACTTTATGGTAGTGGCTTTGTGATCGGTGATGGCACGTATGTTGTCACGAATAGGCATGTTATTGCTCAAGATCTTGATGCAAGTCTGCTGCAGGAATTGGCTGTTTTTACTGGTAAAGGGGTGGCGGCGAAAGTCAATATTGCCAAACTGATCGCTAGTGATAAAGAGCATGATCTCGCGATTCTTAAAATTACGGGTGCGCCATTATCTGCGTTGAAACTAGCAAAAAATGATTTTCGTCGTGAAGGCAGTGCAATTGCGTTTACCGGTTTCCCAATTGGTGCGGTTTTAGGGCTCTACCCTGTTACGCATCAGGGGATTATTGCTGCAGTCACCCCAACAATTACGCCAGTTGATGACTCACGGCAAATTAGCGTCGCTATGTTAAGGCGCTTAAGGGATCCCTATTTAGTCTATCAATTAGATGCCACGGCTTACCCCGGCAATAGTGGCAGTGCTATGTATGACGTTAAAACAGGTGAAGTGGTTGGCATTATTAATAAAGTTTTTGTTCAGCAAAGTAAAGAAACAGTGATCAGTAAGCCTAGCGGTATAACTTATGCGATCCCGGTGAAATACCTACATGAATTATTAAAACAACATAATATAACGCTGTAACGGTTAGCAACTATGGCATAGTGCGGGATTTTTAGTTATTAATCGTCGGCGTTAAGTTGCTGCTTATCTTCTCTTACTTTATTCATTAAAAGCGCGGATATTGGCACTAATTGGATGTTGTTCTTTTTAAGTAATGGTAAAAGCTTAAGCAACGAGGTAATTGTTTCAGGGTGAGGGTGGGCAATAGCAACAACACTTTGATAGCGCTTGGCGTCTCGCATTAATTGGTTAAACTGGCTTCGAATATAGCTGTGCTCTAATTTATTATCGAGAAATATATGCCGATGTAAGCTCGGCACGCCAAAATCCAGCGCCACTTGTTCGGCTTGGCTGGCACCGCTCGTCATACTATCAATAAACATTAAGTTTCTTTCTCGCAGAAAATTCATTGTCCAAGCCATGGGTTGATAGAGCTCGGTGAGCTTGCTGCCCATATGATTATTGATACCTAAAGCAAAGGGGATTTCTGCGAAAGCATTCGATAAATTATTGCGTATACTCGTTTCATTCATAGTACTAGTTAATGCACCGGGCCCGAGTTTTTTACCATTTTTTGCTTCCATTGGAATATGCAATATCACATCGTTTTTGTTCGCATTGGCTTTTAGCGCTAACCTTTTACCGTAAGGCGTATGAGGAAGGATGGCGTAACTAATATTACCCGGTAAATAAAGTGCTTGAATGTCACTTTTTCGATAACCAATATCATCAATAATAATAGCAATTTGGGCTGGTTTGGCATAAATGACAGAAGAGGCGAGTAGGCATAATGTCAGTAATAATCGAAGCACTATAAGTAATTCTCGTGGTAAATAACCGTTTTAGGGTAACAGTTCAGATAATTAAAATCGATGATGTCAGCTGATATAAATTAATTAACTCGAGTTGAGGTTACTGACACCAGAGTTTAGGATTTACCGCTTTACCGGTATGTCTAATTTCAAAATAAAGGCCTGATTTATCTTGGCCACCACTTTGTCCAACAAGAGCTATCGGTTCACCTGCTTCAACACGATCACCCACCGATTTAAGTAGTGCTTGGTTATGACCATATAAACTCATGTAACCATCACCATGATCAACAACTGAAACTAAACCGTAGCCATTAAGCCAATCAGAAAATAAAATGGTGCCATTATGTATGGTCTTTACTTGTCGTCCAATAGGCGCAGAGAGAAATACCCCTTTCCATTTTAGGTAGCCCTGTTTGCTTGAACCAAAGCTGTGGCTGATTTTTCCTTTCACTGGCCAATTTAGTTTTCGCTTTAATTTACTTAAACCGACTAAGTTCTCAGCAGCTTGTGCGGCGGCGGCCATTTTTTTCAGTAAGGCAACAAGATCTTTTTCTTCGCGCTCTAGTTTTACCAGTTTTTGTTGGCCAGTAAGTACTTTTTTATTCAGCGCATTGAGAGTCTGTTTTTGCTTAGTTTTTGATAATTCGAGAATTTGCTTTTGTTGATTTTGAGTTTGGGTTAATTTTGCTAATTGCTCAGCTTTTAATTGCTGTTGCAGCTCGACATCATTTAATTTTTTGATGGTTACTTTGAATGTTTCAATTTCTTTTATACGAGCGGCATTCAGATATTGATAATGCGTGATTGTACGCTGCACACTACTTGGATGTTCTTGATTAAGAATCAATTTTAAATAGTCATGATGACCTGCAGAGTAGGCGGCTCTGAGTTGTTTAGCTAAAATTTGCTCTTGTTGTTTCTTTGCTATGTCGAGTTGCTTTTTCTCTTCCGTAAGTTCAGTAAGCTTTTTGCGCACAACGGTTAAATTTGTGCTGGTATCAAGTAAACTCTTGGCGATTTTGCCAATCGCAACATCATCTGTTTTTAATTGCTGTTCTAAGTCGCTAATTTTTACATTGGTGCTAGATAAGTTCTGCTTTTGCTGATTAATGGCTCGCTGGATATCATTCAGTTGTTTATTCGTTTGTGCACTAGAATCAGATTGAGCAAAGATAGCCGTGGAGAAAAACAATAGCAACAAACCAATAAGGCCTGAGCCAAATTGGTTAAGTTGCGAGTTATTATTACTTATGTGCACGTTAAAGTTCGCGTTTTCTTAGGTTAGTTCTAATAAATTACTACCGGTCATTTCTTCGGGTTGAGACATATCCATTAACGCTAAAACAGTTGGCGCTATATCGCTGAGCGCGCCTGTTGAGGCTGTTTTTGCTTTTCGGCCAACATAAATTAACGGTACAGGTTCACAGGTATGCGCAGTGTGTGCTTGTCCTGAAACATTGTCCATCATTTGTTCTGCATTACCATGATCGGCCGTAATTAAACATTCACTGTTGGTTTTTTCTAAAGCCACTAGTACACGGCCTATACAGGTATCTACTGCTTCGCAAGCTTTGATTGCAGCATCAAAATCACCTGTATGACCGACCATATCACCATTGGGATAGTTACAAACAATAAAATCATGCGCGCCACTTTCAATCGCGGCGACAAGTTTATCGGTTAGCAAGGTGGAGTTCATTTCAGGTTGTAGGTCATAAGTTGCCACTTGTGGTGAAGGAACGAGGATACGTTCTTCACCGTTGAATGTGTCTTCTTTACCACCACTAAAGAAAAAAGTAACGTGAGCATATTTTTCTGTTTCAGATATCCGCAGTTGGGTTTTGTTATGTTTTTCTAACCATTCACCCAACACATTATCGAGCTTGACGGTGGGGAAGGCACATGGCGCGTCAATATCGGCGGCATATTCTGTTAGCATAACAAAATTACTGAGTTTAGGCTGCTTGTCGCGTACAAAGCCTGCAAATGCTGTTTCGGTGAAACAACGAGTAAACTGGCGAGCACGATCTGCTCGAAAGTTCATAAAGATCATGGCATCACCATCTTCTACCTGAATAGTGTCGCCATTTCCTTTGGTGATGGCTGAAGCTTGTACAAATTCGTCATTTTCGTCACGTGCGTATGCCGCATGTAAGGCATCTGTGGCATTACTATATTGAAACTGTGCTCGGCCTGAAACCATTAAGTTGTAAGCTAGTTCAACTCGGTCCCAACGTTGATCTCTATCCATTGCATAATAGCGACCAATAACAGAAGCAACTTGCCCACAGCCTAGCTCGGCAAACTTTTCTTGTGCTTTTATCAATGAAGCTTCTGCACTGCGCGGTGGTGTATCACGGCCATCCAAAAAGGCATGTAAATAAACTCTTTTCGCTCCCTTTTCGGCTGCCATTGTTAACATGGCAAAAATATGTTCTTCGTGGCTATGTACGCCGCCTGGTGATAATAAGCCAAATACATGAATAGCTTTATTGTTGCTGACTGCATTTTCAACTGTATTGACTAAAGCAGGGTTTTGCTGAAACTCTTTATCTGCTATCGCTTTGGTTATGCGGGTAAAATCTTGATAAACAATGCGTCCGGCACCTAGGTTAACATGACCAACCTCAGAGTTGCCCATTTGCCCGTCGGGTAAACCCACCGCCATACCGGATGTTTCAATTAACATGTTAGGTCTATTTGCCATTAAGTCGTCCAACACCGGTGTTTTGGCATGATAGATGGCATTTGATTCTGGATTTTCTCGATATCCCCAACCATCTAAAATAATAAGAACGGTAGACTTCTTGTTTGGCATCACGGCTTCCTTTATAAGAACAACGACAGATAAAATTAATTTTTCAAGCTGAGTATATCAAGACACGAAGTGAATATCTTGTGTCTGTTTAGAGAAAATGTTTCTGTGCGAAGATCAAATTTACTTCATCGTGCCAAAGTTATTTTAGTTATTTGTTCAGCGATGAAAAGTTCCGTTTGGGTTTAGTTTATTAGCCTGTATACTATTGCCAATTTTTAGTTAATTAGAATGTAAAACTTATGGATCAATTTATTACTTTCGCAATGAGCCAACCGTTACTTAGCGCAGCTTGGTTGGTTATTGTTTTAATGATTATTGTCATTACTATCAAAATTCAAATGTCACCTATCAAGCAACTAAGCACACAACAAATGACTTTTTTAGTTAATAGAGAGTCAGGTGTCGTAGTTGATAGCCGTAGTGAAAAGGATTTTAAAGCAGGACATATTGTTGACGCAGTTCACCTTAGCAATGAAAAAGTCAGTAAAAATGACTTCGTTAGTCTTGAAAAGCACAAAGATAATCCCATCATTGTAGTATGCAGTGCTGGTCTTAGTGCCGGTAAAGTAGCAAATCAACTAGCAAAAGCGGGTTTTACTCGGGTAAATTTACTTAAAGGTGGTATGAATGCTTGGTTAAGTGCGGGTTTACCTGTAACCAAGTAATAGACACCAACAACGGATGATCATGATGGCAGTTGAGATATATACTAAAGTAACTTGTTTTTATTGTATGAGAGCGAAAGCTTTACTTGATGATATGGGCATTAGTTACCATGAAATAAAAATTGACGGCGATGCACTATTACGTGAAAAAATGATCACACGTAGTCAGGGGGCCTCAACGGTACCTCAAATTTTTATTAACAACCAGCACATTGGTGGTTGTGATGATTTATTTGCATTGCATGCGCAAGGCACATTAGCTTCACTTTTAGCACAATAATATGAGTGAAAAACTTAGCATAAAAAGCCATTAGATAATGGCGTAAATATATAGGAAGTAACAACATGGCTGACGAAATTCAAAACGGCGCAGAAGCAACAAGCGAACAACCGGCTCCACAATTTGCTATTCAACGCGTTTATACTAAAGATATCTCTTTTGAAACCCCTAACTCTCCAGGTATTTTTCAAAAAGATTGGAAGCCAGAAGTACAATTAGATATCGATACTAAATCGACTAAACTTGCTGATGATACTTATGAAGTGACATTGTCGCTAACAGTAACAGCTAAAGTTGAAGAGCAAACTGCTTTTCTAGCTGAAGTACAACAAGCAGGTATTTTTACTATTGGCAATCTTCCTGAAGCTCAATTAGCACATACGATTGGTGCATTCTGTCCGACAACGTTATTTCCATATGCACGTGAAGCTGTAGCAAACTTGGTTAGCCGTGGTTCATTCCCACAAATTAACTTAGCACCAGTAAACTTTGAAGCTTTGTTCGCTAACTATGTTCAACAACGCGCTGCACAAGCAGAGCAAGTGCCAGCAAGCACTGAAACACATTAATTGATGAGCGATAATACTGCTGCAATTTCAGTTATCGGTGCTGGTTCGTATGGCACAGCACTGGCAATCTGTTTAGCGCGTAACGGTCATAAAACTTTGCTTTGGGGACGTGATGCTAGTCACGTTGCTGAGATGGCGAGTACTCGTGCAAATGAAAAATACCTACCCGGCAGTAAGTTTCCAAACGCATTGGTGGTTAGTGATGATTTAGCGAATGTTGTTGCAGCGAGTAAAAATATTTTACTCGTTGTACCCAGTCACGCCTTTGGTGAAATGCTGGCGCAAATAAAACCGTATTTGCGAAAAGACGCACGCTTAGTTTGGGCTACTAAAGGTTTAGAGCACGACTCAGGACGGTTATTACAAGACGTTGCTCGAGAAGCTTTAGGTAACAAAATATCTTTAGCCGTGCTTTCTGGGCCGACCTTTGCAAGGGAAATGGCAGCAGGATTACCAACCGCTATATCTTTATCTTCTACTGATGAAGAATTTGTTAGTGATATTTCTAACTTACTACACTGTGAACGCACTTTTCGTGTCTATAGCAACAGCGATTTTATCGGTGTGCAATTAGGTGGCGCGGTGAAAAATGTTATTGCTATTGGCGCCGGCATGGCCGATGGTATAGGTTTTGGCGCAAATGCTCGTACTGCGTTGATCACTCGTGGCTTAGCAGAAATGACTCGTTTAGGCTGTGCGTTAAAGGCTGAGCCTTCAACATTTATGGGCATGGCAGGCTTGGGTGATTTAGTGTTAACTTGCACGGATAATCAATCGCGTAATCGACGTTTTGGTCTAGCCTTAGGTGGTGGAGCAGAAGTTGAACAAGCCATGGCAGATATTGGCCAAGTTGTAGAAGGTTATCGCAATACTAAAGAAGTCTATATGCTTGCACAGCGCATGGGTGTTGAAATGCCAATTGTTGAACAAGTTTATCAGGTACTTTACTGTGGTAAAGATGCAAAATTAGCCGCCGCAGATTTACTTTCTCGTGAACGTAAATTTGAATAATAGTTAATAAAAAGATAATTTAAAAAGGCATATTGCGTTAGCGCAACATGCCTTTTTTATATGTATTGTTAGTATTCTCTAGCTAATATTATTGAAGTGACCGATTTTATTAATCCGTTTAGTTAGCTTTTAAATTGAGTTTGCAAAGCCTAATTGACGCCATGCTTCATAGACAATCACGGCAGTGGCATTTGATAAGTTCATACTACGACTATCTTTTAACATTGGGATCCTGATTTTATCTTGATCGGGAATTTGTTGCCTAACATCTTCGGGTAATCCACCGGTTTCTGAACCAAATAAAAGGTAATCACCTGTTTGAAAATTAACATCGCCATAGTAGCCAGTCGACTTTGTAGTCACTGCCAATACACGCTTAGGTTGTTCTGAAGCTATAAAACTTTGATAATTTGCATGACGTTTAAGTGCCGCAAACTCATGGTAGTCTAAGCCCGCTCTACGCAATTTTTTATCTTCTAGATCAAAGCCTAGCGGTTCAATAAGGTGTAATCTGAAACCGGTATTAGCACATAGTCGAATGATATTGCCAGTATTGGGAGGAATTTGAGGTTGAAATAAAACGACATCTAACATATCAAGTGCTTATTAAATTGTATAATTAAGACATTATACCGTGCTTGAAGAGAATGCTTAAGCGAATATTTAGTCAATGGAGAACTGTGCTGTGCAAGCAAATAAGATAAATTCTAACCAATATGCTTATCTCGTTAAATTAGCGGCGTTTGCAGCGACAGCAACAGCGTTAATATTAGTGCTGTTAAAACTTTACGCTTGGTTTGTTACTGATGCTAGCGCCATGTTAGCTTCGGCAACTGATTCTATTTTAGATTTATTTGCCTCAATTATGAATGTCGTTATTTTACGCTTCGCTTTGGCTCCGGCTGATAAAGAGCATAAATTTGGCCACGGTAAAGCGGAAAGCCTTGCGGGGTTGGTACAAGCGGCGTTTGTGCTCGGCTCTGCTTTATTACTGGTTTTTAATGGTGTTGACCGTATTATTAATCCTCAACAGGTGGTACGAACAGAAGTCGGGATTGGCGTTTCCGTTATTGCCATTGCGATGACGTTAATGCTGGTGATGCTACAAAAATATGTTATCAGCCGCACACGCTCGGTGGCAATTAGCGCCGACGCATTACATTATCAATCTGACCTGTTGCTCAATTTAGGTGTGCTTGCAGCACTGTTTTTAAGCCAAGGCTATTGGCTACAGGCTGATGGTGTTTTTACGGTGGCAGTTGGTATATTTTTATTGATGGGGGCAGGAAAAATAATGTGGACCAGTGTTCATCATTTGATGGATCATGAGCTAACCGAAACTGAGTTGTCGATGATAAAAAAAATCATCTTAAACCATCAAGGCGCTCATGGAATGCATGAATTAAGAACACGACAAGCAGGGCCGGATCGTTTTATTCAGTTTCACTTAGAGTTAGATGAAAAGTTATCATTGTTAGAGGCGCATAGTATTGGTGAGGCTATTGAGGCTGAAATAATACAAGCACTGGCACCATGCGAAGTCTTTATTCATCACGATCCCTTGTCTGTGGTTGACCTTCAAGCGAGAAATAACGTTACTCAACGCGACTGAAACAGCGCTTATTGATGTTGAGAAAACCATGTGATGGCATGGTTAATGGCGATATCTCGGTATTGATCTATCTCGAAGAAAAGCTCGTGATATGCACCGGCTATCGCTATTGGCTCAGGCTCAGGGCAATAGCGTTGATTATGATGATTAAATTGTTGGCAAAAATTATTTTGAGCATCATTATCCACAATATACTCATCTCCAGCTTGCAGCATTTGAATAGGCAATGATAACTTTTTAAGGTCTATGAAAAGGCTCTCAGATGTTTTTATCGCTTGCGCTAACCAGTTAAATGTTACCCCTCCAAGTTTTAATTCTGATCGTTCATGGTATAGATCTCTAAAACGTTGAAAGCGTTGTTGCGAGTGCATTAAACGGTTGTCAGCAAATGACGTTTCATTAACATCATTTTGCCCTACGAAATACCATGGCGTAGCGGAGAAGCACTTATTTAGCGTGGCACCGGTTTTGATCAGTGATGTTGCTAGCCATTTAGGAATACCTGCACTTGCGATGGCTATCATCGGTGAACTCAAACTTAATGCTTTGACATTGTGTTGGTAAAGTTGCAAATATCTTAATGCAATAGCGCCGCCCATTGAGTGCGCTAGCATAAATGAGCTTTTTTGATGTTGTGGATACTTCTTGGGTAATACTTGCTTGAGTAATTGATGTAAATCTGCGGCATAATCATCAAAAATATCAACATGACCTTGTAAGCTATTGGTAGCTAAACGGCCAGAAAGCCCTTGGCCACGATGATCGATGATCACACTATCAAAGCCTAGTATATCTAAGTCAAATGCTAATTCCTGATATTTTAGGTAAGCTTCAGAGCGGCCTGGCACAATAACAATGTAAGGCTTTTCTGGGCGCTTAAAATTTGTGGCATAAGCAATATTAATATCATCAGTTGTTTGAAATGAAGTTTGCTCAACAGATTGCCAAAATGCTTCAATAGCAGCAATTTTTTCAAGTGTAAGCGCCCGTTTACTCTTCAAGCTTTTGGCATGGGTCATTGCAGCAGTTCCAAATAAAACAGAAAACTAAGAAATAAAAGTGTTGTTATTCATTGGCGCTATTTTTGCTGATCTCGACAGGTAATTCAATAGTAATAGTAAGGCCATTGTTGGTATTGTTTCTAGCACTGATACTGCCATGATGAGCACCAACTGCTTGTTTAGCGATTGCTAAGCCTAAACCTGTACCTCCGGTTGCACGATCACGGGCTTGAGCAACCCGATAAAAAGGTTCAAATAATTTAGCTAAGTCGTCGTTAGGAACGCCGGTTCCTGTATCAATAATATCAATGACATAATGGTTGTTTGTTTTCTTGATATGGACATTGAGCTCATCGTTCACTCGGCTATATTTTATCGCATTAACTAAAATATTATTGATAGCACTAGACAATAATGACGGATCAGCTTGCAACATTGCTGTTCCCTCATTATGGAAAACAATGCTAATAGATTTTTCATTAGCGATATATTGTGCATCTTCAATACAAAGTACCAGTAACTGTTTGAGATCAACAGACATCAGCTCCATCTGACTGATGGTATTTTCCATGCGTGATAACGATAAAACATTGGAAATCATCTCGTCGAGCCTAGCGACCTCTAACTCACAGCGCTGTAAGTGTTTGTGTAATAGGGACTCATCGATATTAGCTTGTTGAGCAAGTCCGAGTGCGATTTGTAATCGGGTCATGGGTGAACGCAGTTCATGCGAAACATCCGCCATAAGCCTTTGGTGAGCATCAATGTTTTGTTCTAATTTTTCTGCCATCAGGTTGAAGCTCATCGCACAAGCGCCGATTTCATCGTTACGCTGGGCTTTTAACGGTACACGTGCACTAAACTCACCATCGCCAAAACGAGCAGCGGCCTTTTGCATTGCTATCAGTGGCTTGGTGAATGAGCGAGTCAGTAGCCAGAGTAAAATCGAGCTGATGATCACGGGTATTGCTAAGCGTACCCATGCCGGTATATGGCGTATAAAGTTGCCGAAATGTGGCTTACGGTCGCGAGTCGCAACAAATAGTTGATAGGAAGTCCCTGCAACGTCAATAGCTAGCGGTCCGGTCATGCGGTAAAACTCTGACTTTACCGTTGTCAGGCTCTCTAAATTGTTTTCGACTAAAAAGTTGCGCAAACTAGCAATTTGCCATATTTCTGAAGATAGCACTTCATTGGTTAGCATATTTTTTAATAGTAGTTCTTGCTCGGCATTTCTCGATAAAATTGACAGCACGGCTTGTGGAGTTTTTGGTGTATTACGTTTTATGAGTCGGTCGATTCGTTTGACGCGGGATATATCAGAGTGATGGCTAGGCGCAATAAAACTTTTTGTTCTAAATTGCTCAGACACCAACCTAGTGATGCCAATGGTTAATACGACAATTAGCCAAAAGCAGATAAATAATTTTGCGCCAATTGAGCTGAATTTTCCCGAAATACTCAACATCAGGCAATTTCACCAGCCAAGAAAATATAGCCGGCACCGCGAATAGTTTTGAATTTATCATTTGGGCTAAACGGTAGCAATTTACGACGAATATTACTGACATGCATATCAATGCTACGGTCAAAAGCACTTAGCTTACGTTTTAGCACTTGTTCTGATATTTCTTCCTTACTGACAATCCCGCCAGGCTTTGACATCAAATACTCAATGATTTGATATTCAGTGCCGGTAAGTTCGACATGCTGTTCATGGCAAGTTACCTGACGTGTTGCATGATTTAACACAACCCCATTGACTTCTAATGCTGTGCTCTGCTCTTTACTATTTTGTACTATTTTTATCCGACGCAGGATAGCGTTTATACGTGCGAGTAATTCTCGGTGCTGAAAGGGTTTCGGTAAATAATCATCAGCCCCCAGTTCTAGGCCTAATATTCGGTCAGCATTATCGCCTTTAGCGGTCAGCATTAATATTGGCGTTTTGTGATTACCACCGAGTGCTTTCAATACTTCAAAGCCAGTTAAGCCAGGCATCATCACATCTAACATTATTAGCGAAATACTATTATCGAATGCACTTTCTAAACCGGATATTCCGTCATAGCAACAAATTAATTCGAAGCCTTCAGTGGCTAGGTAATCAGATAATAACTCAGCAAGTTCCTTATCATCATCTATTAATAAAAGTTTATGCTTTTTCACTTTTGCTCTCGTTTATCGCTCATTACCTGTCGCTATAGTAACCTATAAATTAATTGTCATTTAGTATCTTTACATAACATTTACGTTGGTTTGCGTTTCTTTTCGTTCGGCAATTTATACTGATGTTGAATTAATTGAGGAGCAAAGTTATGAAAATGCAAAAAGTATATTCAACAATAAAACCCTATGTTGCCACGAGTGTAATGCTACTAACAATGACAAGTATGAACGTTAATGCCATCGAGAAAAGCATCGAGCAAACCAATGCCGTTACTAGCTATCAAGAGGCTGATGGCAACGGTAAACAAGATAAGAAGATGAAAAAGCGCTTTCATCGTTTAGCTAAAAAATTAGCGTTAACGTCAGAGCAACGCAGTAAAGTTAAAGCAATTTTGGCTAATATCAAAACTAAGCACCAGGAGAGCAAAGGCTCATTAGCGGGCTTTAAAGACCAAGTGAGATCACTGATGAAAACCGGTGAGTTTGATGAGAATAATTTTACTGCTATTTATATGGAGTATCAGCCGGTTTTTCAACAAAATGCGATGGCAAGAGCTAAAGTTCAACATCAAATTATGCAAGTATTAACGCCAGAGCAACAAGAGAAATTTTTAACAATGAAAGCACATCGTAAGGACTTACGTTAATAGACTAAAGGAAAATATTTTTGACATTTTGCTTTCTACTGCACGGCCATTTTCTTTGGCAGGTAGAAAGCGCCATTTTTGCATAGCATTACGGATGGTATTGCGAAAATAGCTTACTTTACTCTTACTTTCAAATTGAATGTTTTTTACTAAGCCATTTTTATCTATATTAAACTCGACCATTATCTCCAACTCTATGCCTTTTCTTTTAGCCGAAGAGGGATATTTTGGTTCAACAGAGTTTATAAGTTTTGCAGCAAAATTTTTCGCTTGCATATCTTTAACATTACTGACTGCTTTGTTGCTACTATCTCGACTAAATGGTGCGGCTCTCAGCGCGGTATTATTGGATGAATTTAGTTGGTTGCGCAAACCATAATGGGTTTGGTTTAACGACGCAGTTTTAATGTCTTTAGATACCTCTGGCTCATTTAATAATGAAGCAAGCTGCTGTGAGTAAGAATTTAATTTCGCGGAATTTTGTGCAGAGTCTGTGCGTTCCAAAGCTAATTCTGACTTTGATTTAGTCGTAGTCATATTAATATTTTGACTAACTTGTGTTTGCGTTTTTAACTCTGCATGATGTTGCGCGACATTTTTCTTACTACTAGAACTTACCGTTACAATCGGTAATTCATTATAGTAAGGCGTCGACAAATTTTCACTGGCGGTATTACGCTTAAGTAAACGAGCTTTTACCTGCAAAGTGCGATTTTGTTTTATCGCCTCAGGTCGTAAGCTAATGTCTTCTTCGTTTACTTGTGAATGATTCACCTTTGGGCCATCAATGGCTAATAACTGACTAGCAAGTGAGGTATTGTTATTGACGCTTTCAAACGCCAAAGGCACATAGGTTATGGTACTTTTGTTTAATGCTTTAGGTGCGTTTTGAATTGAAATACTACCGGACTGTAAATCAATAATTGGCAAGGTGGGTGAGTATTTAGAGAAAACAAAAATAATACTGATTAATATTGTAAAAGACGCTAACCACTTGCCTGAATCTGTACTTTTTGTACAATGTTGTTGATCTAATAAACGCACAACTCGTTGCTTCAAATCACCACCCGAAGCTGCCATTGCCATATTTGGAATGCTATGATGGTGACGATGTTGTTGACACAAAGATGCCGTATCAGCCAATGTATGAGCATACGCAACTGAGCTACCACTATGTTGTACCGCAATATCATCACTACAATATTCTCGTTCATTACGCATTTGTTTTGAAACCCAGCGCACAGCTGGATGGAAAAACAATAAAATCTCTACTAAGGTTTGTAAAAAATTAACTAAGTAGTCATGGCGTCGAATATGCGCTAATTCATGCAGCAATAACATATCTAATTGTTGCGGTGATAAGCCCGAAAGCATGCTAAACGGAATCAGTACAACCGGTTTTAACCATCCTATCGCCATAGGAACATTGGTTTTACTCGATAATAATAAAACCACTTTTCTTGATAAACCAACTTTTTTTATTAGCATATCAAAGCGAGTTTGCAATGCCTTGTCAGCAGCGATACAGCCTTGCATTGGTAGTTTATTGACGTTGTAAAGTTCTATGATTAACTTAAGTGCAAGTACACAAACAATAGTAAGCCAAACGATGGATAGTGCGGGTAAAAATTCTAACCATTCCATATACCATGTATTTGCTTGCATTTGCTCAAGGTAAAAGTGTTGATCGAGTAAGGGCAGGGCATGTACTAAACTTGTTGTTTGGCGGAGTTCAATATCGTAAATGACAAAAAATGTGATGGCAGGTAGAAGTAAACAGCCTATCATCGCTAATGAGCTTAACGCATAGCGCAATTGGGATTTTTGAAAAGAAATTAATGACAACAAAGTTTTTAATACCAACGCAACTAAAGCTCCTTGCCACAAAAAGTGGATAAGAGTTATTGCTAAAGCAGCTAATAATGGACTATTTATTAAGCTTTCTTGCATCATTGATTATTTCAATTACCTTTTGAACCTTAGTTAATTATGATTGTTGCTCTAACTCATTGAGTAATTGTCTTATATCCTCAATTTCTTCTTTACTTGTTGAGGTATCTAAAGCACGCATTACCAACTTTGACGTTGAACCGCCAAATGCTTTTAAGATTAAATCTTTTAATAAAGATGATTGAGTGACCATTTCACTATTAGCAGGAGCGTAAACATGGGCTCGGTTACTTTCATCACGAATAACTAACGCTTTCTCGTGCATTATTTGTAGTATTTTCAGTACTGTAGTATAGCCAGTCTTTTGAGTTTGGCTAACGGTTTCATGAATTTGTCGAACCGTAGCCGGTCCCATTTTCCAAAGGATATTAAGTAACGTCAGCTCAGCTTCTGTTGGCTTTATATCTGATTTATCTCGTGACATTGAGATTCCTTAAAGCAAATGTTTGTAGAATTATTATACGAATATAATCGTATGTTATACGACCCATCCTAGCCTGAGACGAATAAATGAGCAATAGCTATTGCTAGATTGTTTTCCTCAATTAATGTTTTTTTCATAAAAACATATTTTTTCAATGAGTTGAAAAAATTATTTTGCTGACAATATCACCTGAGACGAGCGTTTAGGAAAGTTAGTGAAGATACCGTCAACTTGATAATTTATACATTGTTGGATTTGTTCAGGGTGATCAACCGTATAAACCCAAACTTTTAGGCCACGACGATGAGCGTCCTTGATAATCTCTATGTTAAGGCACTCAATTGAAAGGTTCAGCTTGGTTACCTTTAAACCTAAACAAAACTCAGCGTAATTTAGCGGGCAACTAGCAATTAATGCTGCTGTCGCTACTTGAGGAAATTGCTCGGCCAAACAGGCAAGCGCATGATGATTGAAGGAGGAAATAATAATTTGTTGGTAAGTAATTAAATTATCGTATTTAGCTTGCTCAATTAATTGTTTGAGCATGTTTATTTCATTTAATAGTAGCGGGCCTTGTGAAGGAGATTTTAATTCAATATTTATAAGGCACTGCTTGTTAATGCATTGCAACGCGTCAAGCAGGGTACAAAGGTGATGAGCTAAATATGGTGACGGATTTAGCATTGCTGCAAGTGGTAATTGGTTAAAATGAACTTTTTTATTACCGTAGCTAAGGTAGCTATCATGCAGGAGAATAAACTCACCGCTAGCTTGATGGTATTGAACATCAAATTCAATACCATCACAACCTTGTAATATTGCTTGTTCAAATGCTAAAAGTGAGTTTTCAGGAAACTCACCGCTAGCACCTCTATGGGCAATTATTTGCATTACTCACCAGATAGATAATTAAACATAATGTTCATTCTGAAAACTTAATCCTTAGAAGCAGATTTTAGCAAATCGGCATAATGTTCGCCAAGGCGAGTGACCGTTTCAGGTCCTGCTTGTTGATTAAATTTCACCATATTAGGGGCAAATGTGGTGACAACCGTCGAGCCTAATTTAAAGCGGCCCATTTCTGCGCCTTTTTCCAAGGTTATTGCACTTGCGCCATTTTCAGGGTATTGCCAACGAAACACGTCTTTACCTGCTGGTGGCGTCACTGTGCCTGCCCAAACGGTTTCAATACTGGCAACAATAGTTGCTCCAACCAATACCATAGCCATAGCGCCTTGCGTGGTATCAAAGATAGCGACAACACGTTCATTGCGGGCAAACAAGTTCGGGACGTTATTTGCTGTTAATGGATTGACGGAGAATAAATCGCCCGGTACGTAGATCATTTCACGTAAAGTACCTGTCATTGGCATATGAATACGATGATAGTCCTTTGGTGCTAAGTAAATACACGAAAATTCACCGTCTTGAAATGGCGCTGCAGTGTCTTTATCGCCACCAAGTAAGGTTTCCAGGCTGTAATTAAAGCCTTTTGCTTGAATAAGCTGCCCTTGCTCGATCGGACCTTGCTGACTAATAGCACCATCTACGGGGTAACATACGGTATTTTTATCTTGGAGAATCGTGCGGGCGCCGTCTTCAAGTTCACGGGTAAAAAAGTCATTAAAGGTTTTAAAATCAGTGGCATTTTTCAACTTAGCTTCAGCCATATTAATATCATAAGCTTTAATGAAGTAACTAATGGCTTTCGTTGTGAGCCAACCCGCTTCGGCGGCGGCAAACTTTCCTACAAGTCTTGAAATTCCATGTTTTGGCATCATGTATTGCAAGGCGATTTTTAATTTATTAACTAACACTATTTTTCCTTAATTTTCGTTTACGGTTTTAATCATTAAAGCGCGAGGTTAGGGTGTTATCACCTAAACTGGCTAATATTTTTTGGAAGCTCGTTAAGCGCTCAGGGAATATTTTCCCTTCATCTTTTGCCGCTATTAATGCACAGCCGGGATCATTTTGGTGTTTACAGTCTCGAAATTTACATGACCCTAAATACTCGTCAAATTCGATAAAACCATTACTCACTTGTGCTGGCGATAGATGCCATAGACCGAATTCGCGAATGCCAGGCGAGTCAATAAGATCGCCACCTTGCTCAAAATGATACAAACGAGCAACGGTTGTTGTATGTTGACCAAGCCCAGAGTTCTCCGAAACTATTTTAGTCACTACGCCTAGTTCCGGCATTAAGGTGTTAGTGAGTGTTGACTTACCAACGCCAGATTGACCGACAAATATGCTAGTGTGTTGGCTAAGCTGCAACTTTAATTCAGCAATGCCTTCACCCGTTTCGTTACTGACATAAGTGACTTGATAACCAATTTTTCGGTATATATTCAGTTGATTTTCGATTTCATCTCGATTGCTGTCATCGAGTAAATCGACTTTATTTAACAAAATGACCGGCGTAATGCCCGTTTGCTCAGCAGCCACTAAATAGCGATCGATGATATCGGCATTAAAGGCCGGTAAAACCGATGAAACAATCAGTATTTGACTAATATTGGCAGCAATAGGTTTTACACCATCATAAACATCAGGTCGGCTGAGTACCGAGTTACGTTCGTGTAAGGCTTCAATCACGCCAGAAATGCTATGTTGGGTTTCTTTGCCTTTGCGCCACAGCACTTTATCACCACAAACTAAAGACGTAATACTGCGACGTAAATTACAACGAAAAATTTCACCTTCAGCATCTTCGACGTCAGCGTGTTGGCCAAAACGACTAATGACAGTACCGGTTTCAGCGGCAGCAAGTTCATCATCTTGCCATTGTACTTTTTCAGTAGATTTACGTAGTTTTTTGCTTTGGTTAGCTTTGATCTGTCGCGCTTGACCTTTAGTTAGTTTTTTGGCTTTAGCCACAAATTATTCTCATTTTATATCGACTCTATATTGCTTTGATAACTTGCTTATGCAAATTACAAATAAATTTAATCGTGCTGCATTCTAACGTATTATATACTTAAGCACGGCTTAAATGCATGCGTAATCGCGCCTTACTGACAACAGCTTACAAGATTTGTTTGCTTCAATAGGTTAGCATGATGAAGACTAATTGATATAGGAACGACAATGAGCGCTAACGATAGCAATTTAATTTGGTTAGATTTAGAAATGACCGGCCTAGAGCCAAGTACGGATGTTATTTTAGAGATCGCCACGATCGTCACCGATAGCCAGTTGAATATTTTAGCGGAAGGACCGGTGTTTGCGATTCATCAAAGTGATGAAACACTAAATAATATGAGCCAATGGTGTATAGAACATCATGGACAATCGGGTTTAACACAAAGATGTCGCGAAAGTGTGATCTCGTTAGGGCAAGCAAGTACTGAAAGCTTGGCATTTTTTCAGCAATACATTGCTAAAGGCAAGTCGCCGATGTGTGGTAATAGCATTGGGCAAGATAGACGCTTTATTAATAAGTACATGCCAGAGTTTGAAGATTATTTTCATTACCGTAATTTGGATGTAAGTACGGTGAAAGAGTTAGCGCGTCGCTGGAAACCAGAAGTTTTAGATAAAGTGGTAAAAACCGGCGCACATTTAGCGCTAGACGATATTCGTGAGTCTATCGCCGAGTTGAAAGTTTATCAGCAACATTTTTTTAAAATTTAGCTTTTATTGAGCAACAGATTAAATAAATAAGACGCTGCGGCGTCTTTTTTTTACAAAAAAACTTGCAGGTCTGACCAGCTTGAATGACAATCAAGAGATAACTATATTGAACGTTCATCAAGGGTATTTATGGCCAATCGTTTTAGTCGGATTGTTAATAACATTAAAAAGTTACCAAAAGGCACACATTCGTTTTTCTTAACGAAATTATTTTGCTCACAAGTGAAGTATGCCAGTACGTCTAAGGTTATTCTCGTTGATGTTAAGCAGACAGAAGTTAAGTTGCTGATGAAAAATAGCAAAAGAGTACAAAACCATATTGGCGGCGTTCATGCTATTGCCGCTGCATTATTGGCGGAATCAGCTACCGGTATTGTCTTTGGGATGAATTTACCAGATAGCGGTTTGCCGTTATTAAAGTCAATGACGATTAACTATCAGCGCCGTATGCAAGGCGATTTAACCGCTGTTGCAACTATCTCGGCTGAGCAGATTGCATTACTGACGCAAGAAAAAGGTAATATGGAGATTGCTGTTGTGATCACAGATGAATCAGGAGAGCAGCCAATCGAATGCTTAATGACATGGGCGTGGATAACAAAAAAATCGAAAAAATAATCCTTGTTTGAAATCACAGACACTAATAATTTGCTCTTTAAGCATTGTTTTAAGCGCTTGAATAAAAATTATTGATAACAATAGTCAGAATTGGTCATATACGTAGTGCAAACCGTAAATGAGCATTTCAGCTGATTAATCGTTGCTAATTGATGTTAAATCCATACACTGTTAGTAGGTAAGTCTCACCCGTATGTTGAAATATACTGATAGGCTTGATTTGCTTTATAACTACTTCATTATGTATTTGACTCGTTAGGATATTACTTCGTACATGGATTCAACACTGCCGCTATATCGACAGCTCGCAAGTCGATTTTTCATCTTAGCCTTGAGCTTTTTTTTACTTTGTTTTATGAGTTTTTCGCTGTATTTTCAACATGAAGAAGATATTGCTGCGCTGAAATATCAACAATTACCTGCGATAGAAAAGTATGCTCAACGACAATTACTTTTGATTAAAAACGATCGTTTACTAAGTGAAATTATTAGTAGCAAGTATGCCGGGCAATTTAGTGATTATCATCAAGTACTTAATGAAAACTTACAAAGCATTTCAGGGTTAAGTCGCAATAACAGACGCTTGTTAGAACAATTAGCACAGCGCTTGCAAATGCAAACTGAAAATATCATGCGTTTGAGCGAAAGTGACCGCCGAAATATTCAACTCAAAGATAATGTCATTATCCAATTGACCATAGTGGCAGATAGTTTATCGGATTTAATCACCAGACAAACGAATCAACAAAAAGATTTATATCGTCAACTCACTCAAGACAATTTAACTGACCGAGTTACTGCGACTCGCGCTAAGGCGTTAAGTAATTTAGTCAATAACATTAATCGCAATCGTGAATTATACCAAGCTCTCATTGACACCTTAGTGATGTTTAATCAGCTTGATTTACAATATGACTTAATAAATTTTGACTATATACAACAGAAAATCCACCAAGAGATAAATCATTGGCTAGCCGAAGGCGCCAATATGGCGGACAACAATATTGAAGAGAATGGGCTATTTGAACAAGTTAGTGTGTTAAACGCTTTACTTTTTAGTGAGCAAAATACCTTCGCGAAATGGCGCGGTCAACTTCGTAGAGTCAATGATTTTCAAGCTGAACTCATCAATCAAAAAACTGAACTGTTACCCTTGCTTGATAAGAAACTTGTCATTCGGCCATTGCAGTCTTCGGCAGTTGAACAGCAGATCATCCACTGGTTAGCTAAAGCCAATATTTCATTACAAGCTAAAGACACCCTCTGGTTTATTTTGGTTTTCTTTGTGCTACTGGTTATTGTTTTTATCAGTGTGTTGGTTAGTATTCAGCGAAAAATAAAGTCCTTTGGTGTCCAAAGTGCAGCAGTAATTGAAGAGCTAGTGACACAAGGTGAAATTGCTTCAGTGGTGCCCGGTCTTGAAATAACGACCATAATTAATAGTATCAATCAGCTGGCTCGACCTGAGCACAGTGAAGCTGACTTTAAAGCGCAGCAACAGCATTATCAAATACATGCTAAAGCTATGTCGCGCCATAGTGGTTTTGTTTTTTGGCAAATGCCAGTGGCGTCGATACAAAAGCAACAACTGCAGCGCTTATTGGGTGGCGATAGCCATAATCAACATTGGCGTCATTGTTTTAATCGAAGCGATGTACATGCAATTTTATCACTCGCACGCAAAGCTAAAAAGCAGAGTAGTGTAGAAAAAATTTCTTTAATAACTCATCAACAAAAGGCTGTTGCTCTTACGGTTGAGTATATTGATGGTGTTTGGTGCGGCAGCCTATCAAGTGCTGAAGAATATCGGGCACTAAACGATGAAAATATACAGTTGCAGCAACAGCTTAAGCAGCAAAGTCAAGCAGATAAATTGGCTGTTATTACTCATAGTGAAAGCACTATTGCTTTAGCCAGCGCTGCTATGCAGCAGCGACAATTGCTGTCGTTAGCGGCGGGCGATGAAGATGTGGCATATCAACATATACGACAGCTGTTCTGTTGGGGGGAGCAACAAAAAATTAGCGCGCAATTACGCCGAGATGATTTTATTTTATCCTTATCAACGGTAAATTTTGCCAATGAAATGCATACAGCATTGCTTAATATCAGCCTAGAACAAGCGCCGAACAATAATTTTATTTATCTTAATCTTGCAAACAATTTAACGGCCTTTGTGACACTGGAAAGTGAGCTGTTTCAAGCTATGATTACAACCACATGTCAAAGGATGTTGGCTGCGCAGCGTAATGTGGAACTTAGCATAGATGTTCAGGTTATTGATGTTAATAGTGCTCAGCAAATTGTCCGTATCAGTTTTAAACTTAGTAACCCAGTATCGAGCAAAAAATTATCTCAAACCATTAATCGATTAGTGATTGATGATGAAAACAGCACGGTTTGTGATAGCACTAGTCATCAATTTTTACGAGATTTACAGTTAGTTTTTAATGTCAGTAACAAAGAAGCTCAGCAATTAGATAAAGCGGGTAAATTCTCTTTTGACTTGCCGTTAACTATTGCTGAAGACAGTGATAAATCGAGTAAAGAAAACCCGGTTAAATTAGCGAAATGTTGTATTTTAGTGATTGCAACAAACAAGGCTAGTCGTCAACGAATTTGCCAACAGTTTAGTAATAGCAAAGTGACAGTTGAAACAATGCAAGACTTGTCATTATTCCAACGACAAATAAGTATTAAACACCTGACGAAAAACCGCTTAGATGTCGTTGTTTTGTCACCAGAAGTATATTTTTCAGATTATGATTTGATCAGCCAGCACCTGGCTAGTTTACCTGCTAAGCTCCAGCCTAAAATATTAGTTATTCAACCGTTTTACAGTGCTGGATTATCAAGAAAAGGATTATTCTCTGCAAATAATTTTCCTTGGTTTACTAGTGCGTTAGTTGAAAACTTGGCTGTACTTAAAAATAAAACACATAAAACCAATATATTAGTCGAACCGGAAGTTTTTTTACCGTATAAGTTTTTGCCTACTCAGGTTGAAGTTTTACTCGCTGTCGAAATGGTAAGTAAATACCAAAGCTTAATCCAAGTATTGCAGTGGCTTGGACTGAAAGTTACGGTGGTTTCCCAACAAGAACGCCTTGAAAGCTTGTGGCAATCAGCGCGTTACACCGTGGTAATTACAGAGTTTTTGCCGTTTAAGGCCAAGTTAAAAACAGCGATAAACTGTCTGCGTGGTGTTTTTTCTCTGAACGAAGATAACACCAAACAAGACTTTTTTAGTCAATTAGAGTTACCAAAAGCATGGCATAATGGCCGTTTAGCGTCGGCGCTGGACATCGAACAGCTAACGCAACAACTATTGCCTTGGTTAAAGGTAGATAAGAGCATTTGCGAGAACAAAGTCGAGCCAGTTTCAAAGTCGCAGTGCGGTAAGGCAAGTGAGCATGAAACTGCTAAAGTAAGCTCTGTGTCTGATGATGCAGACTTTGCTGCTGGCATGGAGATAATCGATATTGAGCAATCGCTAGATTTTACGCTAAACCTTGCGCAAACCAATGATTCGGCAGTTGAGGCTTTTGATCTGGTTAATTATGCCAGTAATCAAGGTTCTGCTGAGTTAGCAGCCTTTATGTTAGACGAATATATGACGGATATCATTGCCAGCACGCGCGCATTGGATGACGCGTTGCAACAACAAGACTATCATTTGGCTATACAATTGCTAAAGTCATTGATAGCAACGGTAAGCGTTATTTCTGCTGCACCTTTCTTAGCGGCATGCCGACAATTAAGTCAGCTGTTAAGCGAGCAAGATGCCAATGGCGCTTTTTCGATAGCGCAAAAAGAACAATTGCAACAACAGCTAAATCATCTCAAACTATGTCTAGAGCAGTTAACTGATTTTGCAGAATCGATATGAGTGTTAAATACCAGCAACCAATAAGCAATGTGGAAGATATTGCCAGCCCTTGTGTGCGTAATTGTTGCTTAAATGAAGTCGACATTTGCCTAGGCTGTTTTCGTCATATAGATGAAATTATGGCATGGCGACAACTTGACGATACTGGGAAGCGGGCAGTACTTGCCCAATGCCAGGAACGTAAGCAACAGCTAGGGATATAGCGAACTAGGGCCACAGTCGGTAGGGTAAATAATGGAAGATGTTGACAAAAATACCTTAGCACAACTAGACGAACTCAATGTCTTGATTATTGATGATAATCTTTTAGTGCATAGCGTTTTAAAGGAAAGCCTGTTTGCGCTTGGTATTAAGCAAATACGTTGCGCACAAAACTCCTACTACGGACTTAGGTTATGCGATGAAATGCACTTTCATATCATTATTTGTGCATTTAACGTTAAAAGTGATAAAGATGGTTTTCATCTTTTAGAAGAACTTAAATTTAAAGGCCATGTCACTAAAACCACGGTATTAATTTTTCTAAGCACAGAAACAAATGAGTCATTAGTTAACTCCATTATTGAGTTGCAACCTGATGATTTTTGGACAAAACCCCTAGCAATAAATAAAGTTAGAACTCGTTTTGTCGCGACATTAAAGGCCAAGCAAGTGCTGTTTAATATTAATAGTGCAATCGATAAAAAAGCCTATGCTAAAGCTATTTATTTCGCTGACCGACATCTTCAAAATGAGAAACTCGCACACTACTACCCAAATATTAACCGTATTAAAGGTGAGTCATACCTCGCCTTGCTTGAATTTGAAGAGGCAGAACGTTTTTATCAGCAATTGTTAAAAACATACCAATATTCTTGGGTTTATTTAGGCTATGCAAAAGCCTTGTTAAAACAAGGTCGTTTAGATGAAATTAGCGATATGTTAAAAACCTTAATTGGAAAGCCCGAAACGCGTTTTGGTGCTCACGACATGATGGCTCAGTACTTCATTGAGCAAGAACAATACTTGCAAGCTTATGAAGAAATCAAAAAAGCGATGGCGCTGTCGCCAAGAAATATTGAACGTAATAAAAAGTCATGGGATTTAGCCCGGTTAAATCATGATCATAAAGGGCAATATTTTGCGACGCGAAATATTGCCCAACAAGCAAAAAATTCTATCCATGATTCCCCTGAACTTATACTCAATGTTATTAGAGCAGGCATTGATTTAGTTTGCGCAACGCCAGATGAAAGTGCTAACGCGATATTGCAACAGACCGATCGTTATATTAGTCAATTAGAGCGTGATCGTGACGATGCTAACTTTTTTAAACAGCAATTGTTGGTGGTAAAAGCTCGATTACACAATGTTCGCAACGAACGTGATAAAGCAACCAGGTTGGTTGAAAATCATATGTCACTTAAGCCAAGCACGGTCGTAGAAGATAATTTAGATCGCGTTAAAGTTTTACATGAGTTAGGCATGCGCGAAGATGCCCTTCAATTGCTTGAAGCCATTAAAAACCAAATAGCCGGTGATTCGCTGAATAGCGAAGTTGTCAGGCGTTATATTGCACAAGAAAGCCAACAGCGAGAAGAAATACATTTTACTGCTAAAGAGCTCAACACTATGGCTGTTGAGCATTTTCAGAAAAATCGATTATTACCAGCGCTTGACGCTATTGAACAGGCATTAAAACTGAGTCCCGATAATATAAAGTTATTGTTTAGCCAGTTAAAGATTTTGATAAAAATTAAGCAAGAAAACCAGGAAACTCAAGCCAATATGACGTTGGCTAATGAAATCATTGGTCAGCTTGGTCAGCTTGAACTTGAAAGCAAAAATTCAACAGCTTTTGAAGAGTTAGCGCTAAAATGGCAACAGGTAAATTAGCCAGTTAAGGTGCAACGCTTAGCTAGCGCTTTACTATGCATCACGCGGCATCCCTTTTTCAACAGAGCGAATTAAGCGCGCGGTTAAACGTAAATTTTTATCTGTATTCAATGCTTGTTGTTTTAATGTTTGCTGAGCTAATGCCCATTCAATATGTTCGGCAACCATAGGCTCTGCTTTCGTTAGCTTTTGGGTTAACGCCTCGACATTATGTTTGGAAAAATCAGCATTGCCGAGTGCCACGGCAATATTACGTTGCCAACATTGGAAGCCAATTCGGCGAATAGGCGAGCCTTCGGTTTTATTTAAAAATTTAGCTTCATCCCAAGAAAATAAAGTCAGCAAAGCAATATTATCTAAGTTTTGTCTAGGTTTAAAATCATCTTCGCTACCAAGAGTTGCAAATTTATTCCATGGACAAATCAGTTGGCAGTCATCACAGCCATAAATTCTATTGCCAATTAATGGCCGAAATTCTAACGGGATGGCATCACGCAGTTCTATTGTTAGGTACGAAATACAACGTCTAGCGTCAACAACGTAAGGTTCTACAATTGCCTGTGTTGGACAAATTTTTATACAAGCAACGCAAGTACCGCAATCGTTTTCTGGTTTAGTATCAGGTATTAAAGGTAAATCAACGAGTAGTTCTCCGAGAAAAAACCATGAGCCAGCTTGTTTGTTAATCAGCAAGGAGTGTTTACCTACCCAACCTAAGCCTGCTTTTTCTGCGAGCGGTCTTTCAAGTATTGGCGCGGAATCCACAAAAGGGCGATAATTAAAGTGTTCACAATGTGCTTTAATATTCTCACCCAGTTGTTTCAGGCGTTTACGCATTAATTTGTGATAATCTCGGCCTAAGGCATAGCGACTGATATAGGCATGATCTTTATTTTTTAAAATTGTGGCAAATTTTGCATCGGTAGGTAAGTAGTCCATACGAACACTAATAACATTAAGTGTACCTGCTACTAACTCTCGTGCTCGTGCTCGCATTAAACCATGGCGCGCCATATAATCCATGTTGCCGTGATAATCATTCTCTAACCAATGAGTTAGTGCTGCTTCGTGCTCGGACAGATCAATATCGCTGATACCGACTTGTGAAAAACCAAGTTCTAGACCCCAAAGCTTGATTTGTTTGGTTAATTCTTGATAGTTAATAGTGGCTTTAGTCATGGCTGCTGAATATTTAAATGATAATGGTGGTATTGCAAGTGTCGACAAGTTTAACACATCATGTTTATAAGGTTAATCAACTGCAGCGCTACGAAGCCGATGCAGCGCAAGTTATCGGCATTAGCTTGTGGGCGTTGATGCAACGAGCAGGAGCCGCTGTTTTTCAGCAGATACTAGATAAATTCCCTGATGCGCGCGAGCTAAAAATTATTTGTGGTAAAGGCAATAATGGCGGCGATGGCTATATTATTGCGGCATTAGCGCATCAAGCGGGTTTGTCGGTAACGGTTGTTGTCAATGGAACGCGGGCATCAATTGTTGGTAATGCTCAACAAGCACTTAATCAACTTGACGAGTTACAGGTAAATGTTACTTTTTTTCAGGATGTTGAATTAATTCAGCAGGCTATTAAACGTTTTCGTGGAGATCTACTCGTTGATTGTTTATTTGGTATTGGTTTCAACGGGTCTTTATCTCCGTCATATGTGCAATTAATAACAGAGATCAACAATACGTTATGTCCTCGGGTATCTGTTGATGTACCTTCCGGGCTTAATGCTGATTTAGGTACGGTATCGACAGTAGCGGTCGAAGCCACGTTGACGGTAACATTAATTGCCTATAAACAAGGTTTATTAAGCGGACAAGCAGCGAATTATGTCGGCAATCTACAACTGGAAACATTAGGTACTAATCAAGCATTAGCTCAGTTAACTAAAGCAGTTGTTTTTTTTCAAAATGCGCAAAATCTACCGGTAGTAATAAAACGTCAACCTTGTAGTCATAAAGGCCATGTTGGACTGTTATTAGCGGTAGGTGGCAACCATGCTTATACTGGCGCAATTTGTTTAGCAGCCGAAGCCGCCTTGCGTTCCGGTGCCTCTCTGGTTAGTGTTTGTTGTCATGAAATGTCTAGAACAACCTTATTGACCCGACGACCTGAGTTGATGATAGCGGCGAATTCAGCAAAAGCCTTGAGCCGCTCTTCAACGATAGAGAAAGCCAAAAGTATTATACTTGGACCTGGTTTAGGGCAAGATAGTTGGTCGTTAGCTTTATTTGATTTTGTGATGCAATTGCCGCAGCCTAAAATTATTGATGCTGATGCCCTAAGGTTGCTGGCCAAAAAACCAATAAAAAATAACCAATGGGTATTAACTCCTCATCCGGGAGAAGCAGCAGATCTACTTGCTTGTTCGATCGCTGAGATCGAAGCGGACCGTTTTTCAGCCGTGAAAAAAATTGCTCTCCAATATGGTGGTGTATGCGTGCTTAAAGGCGCGGGTACATTGATATCTAATGGGAAAATCACTTGGGTTAACAGTACCGGTAATCCGGGAATGGCAAGTGGTGGTATGGGGGATGTACTCAGTGGTATCATTGGTGCGCTAATTTTACAAACAAGTGATATATTGAGTGCTGCACGCTTAGGTGTCTATATTCATGGCCTTGCAGCTGATATTATTACTCAAAAATACGGTCAAATAGGTTTGTTGGCGAGTGATTTATCGCCCGAAATTCAACGGCTAATTAACCAATGGTAATTACGCTATAGATGCGATACTTTAGAAGTAATAACGATATAATGAATGATTTTACAACGAAAAAAAATTATATATTAGCAGATGAACTGGCAACAATAGCCATGGGAAAGCAACTTGCTGATATTGTAAAAAAAGAGCTAAAACAAGGTGTTGTTGTTTTTCTCAATGGTGACCTTGGCGCAGGAAAAACCACATTAACGCGTGGGTTTGTTCAAGGAATGGGGCATATAGGTCATGTTAAAAGCCCAACCTATACCCTAGTTGAACCTTATGATTTACCTGATTGGCAAGTCTATCATTTTGACTTGTATCGTCTGGCAGACCCCGAAGAATTAGAATATATGGGCATCAGAGATTATTTTAACAGTAATAGCTGTAGCTTTATTGAGTGGCCAGAAAAAGGTCAGGGTATGCTACCTGAACCTGACGTCAGTATAGATTTAGCTTATCTTGATGAGCAGCGTCAAATTTCACTGCAGGCTAAAAGTGCTTTAGGTGAGCGCTTATTGTCCTATATAGAGCAATAGATAAAGTAATTATCTCTGCTCATTTCAGCATAGCGTTAAACAATATAATAATAATCAAAATAACCGATAATATAAGTTATTTTAGGGGTACGAGATTCGATGCGGTTAGCAAGTTTTGCAAATAAATTAGTGACTGTATTAATGCTTTGGCTGTGCTTAGCAAGTGTTGCTAACGCCAGTAACAGTATTGACAGTGTGCGGGTATGGCCTGCACCTGAAAATACCCGTATTGTTTTTGACTTAAGCCAAAAAGCTGATTTTAAGTATTTTTCTTTACAATCACCGCAACGCTTGGTGATAGATTTTAAAAATAGTAAAAATAATGCTGCCTTAATGTCGGCGATAAAAGCAGACCGCAGAGTAAAAAAAATTCGCACCAGCACGGCTAAAGAAAAAGGTGCAACTCGCCTAGTGCTTGAGTTGGCTGATGATTATCGAATCTCAGTATTTCCATTGGCGCCTGCTGGCCAATATGGTGATCGGCTTGTTATTGATCTTTATGATAAAAAAAGTCAACCCATTGCAACACACGATAATAGTCAAGGTAAGCGTGATATCGTTATTGCGATTGTCGCCGGTCATGGCGGAGAAGACCCTGGTTCCATCGGCCCAACTGGAACCTATGAAAAACGGGTTACTTTAAAGATTGCGCAAAAACTCGCTAAGCTTATTGATAACAAAGCGGGATTAAAAGCGGTAATGATCCGCAGTGGCGATTATTATGTTGATCTAAATCGTAAAACTGAATTAGCCAGAAAATCTAAAGCCGATTTACTTATTTCCATTCACGCCGATGCCTTTACCTCGCCAAAGCCCAATGGCGCTTCTGTATTAGTACAAGCTACGCGCCGAGCTGACTCAGAATTTACTCGGTGGATACAAAACCGGGAAAAAAATTCAGAACTTTTAGGCGGTGCAGGCGAAACCATTAGAAAAACTAAGGATGACAACTTAGCCATCGCCCTTGCTGATATGAAGAAAGAATATACTATGGCAAGTAGTTATGACTTTGCTGAGCATGTTGTTAAACAATTAAAAAAAGTAACAAAGTTACATAAAAAACGCCCTGAACGTTTGAGTTTAGCTGTTTTGAAGTCTTCAGATATACCGTCAGTGTTAATCGAAACTGGCTTTATTTCTAATCCGCAAGAAGAAAAACGCTTAAACAATGCTCGGCATCAAGATAAATTAGCTAAAGCAATATACACCGCAGTTGATGATTACTTTTCTGGCAACCCACCTGATGGGACATTAATCGCAGCGATGCGTGTTCGCGAACATAAAATTAGCCGCGGGGAGTCACTATCTGTTGTCGCTCAACGCTATAAAGTTTCTGTTCGTCAGTTAAAGTCAGCCAATAATCTTAAGTCCAATGTTGTTAGAATTGGCCAAACACTAAAAATACCACAAGCAGATTAATCTACGCATGAGCATAGCAATATTACCCGCTCGCCTGGCGAACCAAATAGCCGCAGGTGAAGTGGTTGAACGACCAGCTTCCGTTGTAAAAGAATTAGTTGAAAATAGCATTGATGCTGGCGCCACAACGATTAGGGTTGATATAGAAAAGGGTGGTGCCAAGCGTATTCGTATTATTGATAATGGTAAGGGGATCGTAAAAGACGAGTTAGCTTTAGCATTGAGTCGACATGCCACGAGTAAAATTAAAGACCTTGATGATCTTGAAGCGATCAGTAGTTTAGGGTTTCGTGGTGAGGCGTTAGCCAGTATTAGTTCTGTTGCGCGTTTAACCTTAACATCTAAACCAGAAGAACAAAGTTCTGCATGGCAAGCCAGTGCTGATGGTCGCGATATGGCTGTTGCGATTAAGCCGGCTGCCCATCCTGATGGTACCACTATTGATGTTAGCGATTTATTTTTTAATACGCCGGCGCGCCGAAAATTTTTACGCACGGAAAAAACAGAATTTGCTCATATTGAAGAAGTGATCAAACGAATTGCTTTAGCACATTTCGATATCAGCTTTGTGCTGACGCATAACCATAAAGTGGTTAAACAATTTCGTGTCGCGAATTCGTCAATTCAACGCAGTAAACGTGTTGCACAAGTGTGTGGCCAAAAATTTATTGATCATGCCATTGAAGTGGACTGCGAGCACGAAGGGCTGCATTTACATGGTTGGATTGCTCAGCCCAGTTTTTACCGTAATCAAAATGACTTAAGTTACAGTTATGTTAATGAAAGAATGATGCGTGACAAGTTGATTAATCATGCTATTCGTCAAGCTTATGCTGATCTACTGCCCAGTGATGGTTATCCTGCATTTGTGTTATTTTTAAAGCTCGATTTTCGTGATGTGGATGTTAATGTTCATCCGGCCAAGCATGAAGTACGATTTCATCAAGGACGCTATGTCCATGATTTCATCTACTCAGTGTGCAACCGTGCTTTGCAAAATGAGTTATCTCTTAATATCGATAATAGCACCGGTGAAGTATTAACCTCGGCGCATGATGATGAAACTCATCAGTCAGCTGATAATCAAAATAGCGATTTTGTAACGCCGTTAAAAACCAATACAATTAGCACTCAGCAAAATTATCCCGCAGACCGCGTTGCGTCAGCTAATCAAGGTGAGCAGCGTTCAGTTCATTATACTGGCCAAAGCCGAGCACAACATTATTCAGCAAAAATTAATCCGCAAGCGAGCAAAGCTTATAGCGATTTAATGACGCCATTAGCCATTGATGCTCAAATAACAGAACCTCAAGTAGCACAAACTTCAGAGCATATCTTGGCATCATCAATACCGACAACTGATGCATCGGTAATGCAAGATGAAGAGGCCAATTATACAAAAGTATTGTATTGGCAGGCGCCAAATTACCTGGTGTTTCAACAACAACAAACATTGCGTTTATTGTCAGTAAAGAAAATTGATCTCATGCTCAGGCTGCAGACCGTTAAGCAACGTTGGCATGAAAAGCTTGTGAGTCAGCCGTTATTATTGCCGATAAAAATTAGTGTCAGTGAAAAAGTGGCGCAATTTGTCGAAATGAATACTCATCAGTTTCAACATATGGGGATGGAGATCCGACAATTAAATAACCGCCAAATACAAGCGCGACAGTTTCCAGCTTTATTGAGAAATAAAGACGTAGCTAACAGTTTTGATAGATTAATTAAGCAGTTAAATGTCGAAAATTATAAAGGTGTACATTCAGAAATTGATTGGCAAATGGCCTTAGCAGAACTGATGTTAAGTGAGGAAACGAGTCAAGCACATGCATTACAAGTATGGCGAAACGCTCAAAGTTATTTTAATTGTCAATTTGAACAGCAACTACGCTTGAATTCTGTCGCGATAGACCTCACATCTTCTATAAATCAGTTAAAGTAACCTATTGCGATAATGACTAACGTGGTAAACAAACAACACATCGACGCGAAACAGCCGCCAGTTATTTGTTTAATGGGGCCAACAGCCTCAGGAAAAACAGCGTTAGCAATGGCGTTATATGATGCATTACCGTGCGATATTATCAGTGTTGATTCGGCGTTAGTTTTTAAAGGTATGGATATAGGGACAGCGAAGCCAACAGCTAAAGAGCTAGCAGCATACCCTCATCAATTGATCGATATTAGAGATCCAAGTGAGAGTTATTCTGCTGCCGATTTTTGTCAAGATGCCCTCAAAGCTATAGCAAAAAGTCGTGCAAATGGCCGTATACCTTTATTGGTTGGTGGCACCATGATGTACTTTAAGAGCTTGATTGATGGGATTTCGCCACTACCAGAGGCTGATCAAAATATTCGTCAAGCAATAGCATTAGAGGCCGCCGATAAAGGCTGGCTAGCGATGCATGAAGAGTTACAAGCTTTTGACCCGGTTTCAGCCCAGCGTATTCATCCTAATGATCCGCAGCGACTTGCCCGTGCAATAGAGGTATACCGGATCACAGGTAATACTTTGACACAATTGACTGAAATAAAAGGTGATAAAGTTGACGGAAATGTTTTACAGTTTGCAATAGCACCAAAAAATCGCAGTGATTTGCATGCACGTATTGAGTTACGCTTTAATCAAATGATAGCGCAAGACTTTAAACAGGAAGTTATTGCTTTAAAGCAAAGAGATGATTTACATCTTGACCTACCGGCAATTCGCTGTGTCGGCTATCGTCAAATGTGGCAGCATTTAGCGGGTGACTATGATCATGATGAAATGATTTTTAAAGGTGTTTGTGCTACCCGTCAACTAGCAAAACGACAATTAACCTGGTTACGAAATTGGCAAAATTTACATTGGTTGCACATGGAAGATGAAAATAATTTGCAAGTTATTTTATCGACAGTAAGCAAACTTTAAACATTGATGTATAATTAAAATAGTTGTGCATTAACCAACTAGTTTTATTGAATAATTTTAATAAAATAATTGAATATTTAACTTTACCTAAAAATAACAAAAGGGGCCAAATAATGGCAAAGGGGCAATCTTTACAAGACCCATTTTTGAATGCGTTACGTCGTGATCGTATTCCAGTAGCAATTTACTTAGTTAATGGCATTAAACTACAAGGGCAAGTAGAGTCATTTGATCAATTTGTAATTTTACTTAAAAATACCGTTAGCCAAATGGTTTATAAGCACGCTATTTCTACAGTCGTGCCAGCGCGAGCAGTATCTACTATGCCAGCCCCACAAGCCAATCAACCCGGCTACAATCAGGATTCAGAAGATTAATGGCAAAAGCTAGTATTGTATGGAGTCGCTCATTTGTTTGATAGGTATCAAGCAGGTGAGCAGGCGATACTTGTTCATTTAGATTTCCCAGATGATAACACCCGAGAGGACCTACAAGAGTTCGAAATGCTTGTAGATTCTGCTGGGATAACCGCGTTAAATACGATTACAGGTAAACGCGATACCCCGCACCCTAAATATTTTGCAGGTACAGGTAAAGCGCAAGAAGTTGCAGATGCTGTACGTATGTTTGATGCAAATATTGTCTTATTTAATCATAGCTTATCGCCATCACAGGAAAAAAATATTGAAGCACTCTGTGAATGTAGAGTAGTTGATCGCACAACACTTATTTTAGATATTTTTGCCCAACGGGCACGAACGCACGAGGGCAAATTACAAGTTGAGCTGGCACAGTTACGTCATATTAGTACGCGGCTAATACGTGGTTGGACACACTTAGAGCGTCAAAAAGGTGGTATCGGCTTACGCGGACCCGGTGAAACTCAACTTGAAACCGATAGACGGTTATTGCGTGAGCGTATGGTTAATATTCGCAAACGTTTAGCAAAAGTTGAAAAGCAAAGACAGCAGGGGCGTCGTGCGAGAAATCGCGCCGAGATCCCAACTGTTTCTTTAGTTGGCTATACCAATGCTGGTAAATCAACACTATTCAATAAAATTACACAAGCTGACGTTTATGCAGCTGACCAATTATTTGCTACTTTAGATCCTACGTTACGAAAAATAGAGGTGGATGACGTTGGCCGTGTAATTCTTGCAGATACTGTCGGTTTTATTCGACATTTACCTCATGATTTAGTTGCCGCGTTTAAAGCAACGCTGACTGAAACAAGAGAAGCAGAGTTATTACTACATGTTATTGATATTTCTGATGAGCGACGAAGTGAAAATATTGAACAAGTGGAAGAAGTACTGAAAGAAATTGAAGCGGGCGATGTACCACAATTACTCATTTGCAATAAAATCGACCTATTAGATGATGTTGAACCAAGAATTGATCGTGACGACCAAGGTTTGCCGATTCGTGTTTGGCTGTCAGCACAACAGGGTATTGGTATTGAACTATTATTTCAAGCACTTGCAGAGCGATTAGGTAAACAAATAGTTAAGCATCTACTTTGCTTACCGCCCAGCGCAGGTAAGCTGCGTGGTCAACTTTATCAGTTAAATTGTATAACAAACGAACGTTATGATGAACAGGGAAACTGTTTAATGGAGATAAAATTACCCATTAGAGAGTGGAATCAGTTATTAAAACAAGACGAAACAGAAATAGAGCACTTTATTCAAACTTAACAGACTGATATATTAGATTGTTTATATAGCAGTTAGCGCATTCATTTTTTTATAGCGGAGATTACCATGGCGTGGAATGAACCGGGGAATAACGAAAAAGATCCCTGGAAAAATAAAGGTGGCAAAAACCAAGGTCCACCTGACTTAGACGATTTATTAAAAGATATTGGCAATAAATTTGGCGGTATTTTTGGCGGCAAAAATTCAGGAGGCGGCTCTGGAAAAAGTTTTTCTAGTATCGGCATCATGGTATTGCTTGTTGTTGCTATTTTGGTCTACGCCTTTAACGGTTTTTATACCATTAAAGAGGCTGAGAAAGGCATCGTTTTACGCTTTGGTCAATATGCCGGCATGATTGAACCGGGCTTAAGCTGGAAATGGACATTCGTTGACCGTATTATTCCCGTTGATATGCAAACTACACGTAACCTTCCTTCGTCAGGCTTTATGCTTACGAAAGATGAGAACGTGGTGCGCGTAGAGATGGAAATTCAATACCGTGTTGTTGATGCCCGTAACTACATTTTTAGTGTCACTAATGCTGACGAAAGTTTAAGTGAATCGCTTGATAGTGCTTTACGTTATGTCATTGGTCACGAAAACATGGATGCTATTTTAACCAGTGGCCGTGAAGAAGTGCGCCAATCGGTCTGGCAAGAGCTAGAAAAAATCATTGAACCTTATAACCTAGGTTTGATCATCGTCGATGTTAACTTCAAGGATGCTCGTCCTCCTGAAGAAGTAAAAGATGCTTTCGATGATGCGATTGCAGCACAAGAAGATGAAGTACGCTTCTTACGTGAAGCTGAAGCTTATGCCAGAGGCATTGAACCGCGTGCTCGTGGACGTGTTAAACGTTTAGAGCAAGAAGCTTTGGCGTATAAGTCACAAATATTGCTCGATGCAGAAGGTGATGTAGCACGTTTTAACAAGTTGCTACCTGAGTATCAAGCAGCGCCTGCAGTAACTCGTCAGCGTATGTATATTAAGTCAATGGAAAACGTTTATAGTAACACCAGTAAAGTTATGGTGGATGTAGACGGCGGTAATAATATGATTTACCTACCGTTAGACAAAATTATGCAACAACAATCTGGCGGTCAACGCAGCACTCAGCAGCAATCACCAACGATGAATCAACCGTCAACGAATAACAATACGTCACCAACGTTATCCGGCGGCCGTAGTGATCGTTTCAATAATGGGAGAGGTTAAGCCATGAAAAATTTTCTATTGGCAGTAATTGCCCTATTACTTGTGCTGACAGTTTCTTCTGTTTTTGTGGTTTTTGAAGGCCAACGTGGTATCGTTTTTCAATTTTCAAAAATTACCCGTGATAGTGAAACGGGTAACATGAAAGTGTATGAGCCGGGTTTACATTTTAAGTTTCCATTTATTAACACGGTTCGTAAAATTGATGCTCGTATTCAGACCTTGGATGAAGCGCCCGATCGTTTCGTAACCTCTGAAAAGAAAGATTTAATGGTCGATTCATTTGTTAAATGGCGTATCGTTGATTTTTCTACTTACTACCTTCGTACGTCAGGTTCAATTGAAAATGCTCGAGCGTTATTGAAGCAGAAAGTCAATAATGGTTTACGTACTGAATTTGGTAATCGCACGATAAAAGAAATCGTTTCAGGTGATCGAGACGAGATCATGGCACAAGCCTTAGAAAGTGCGGCAAGTAGCCGTGAAGACTTAGGTATTGATGTCATTGATGTCCGTATTAAAGCGATTAACCTGCCTACCGAAGTGAGTAACTCAATATACGAGCGTATGCGTGCTGAACGTACTGCTGTGGCGAAAGAACATCGTTCTAAAGGTCAAGAGCAAGCGGAAATTATTCGCGCTACCATAGATGCGAAAGTTACCGTGATGCTAGCAACAGCGCAGAAAAATGCACAAGAAATTCGTGGTGAAGGTGATGCGTCTGCAGCAAAAGTTTATGCTGATTCATATAGCCAAGATGCAGAATTCTATAACTTTTATCGTAGTTTAGAAGCTTATGAGAAAAGCTTTAGCTCTAAGAGTGATATCTTAGTGGTTAAGCCTGACAGCGACTTTTTTAATTACTTAAAAGATGCTAAGAAAGCTAAATAGTCTTTAGTGTTAGGTCGGTATATTGAAAAGCCATGACACTGTCATGGCTTTTTTATTTTTAAAATCAAATATATCGACGTTGATTGGCAAAAAATATCAGGTGAAAAATGTTATCTACATTACTTATGGCAGTAGCTATTGCCCTTATCATTGAAGGTTTAATTCCCGCGCTGTTTCCGAATAAATGGCGAGCTTATGTTTTAAAATTGGCCAATGAGCCGGTTAGTGCTATTCGTCAAATTGGGATTTTTTTGGTATTCATCGGCCTCTTACTGTTTTGGCTGGTAAATTAATTCCTTTGCTAACTCTGCACTATTACTCACTTTTTTTTTATCGCGCTAAAAATCAACAATTATTGCTTGGACTCAATATTGATATTTGATAGAATCCCCGCCTAATTTTCTTACCAATATGTGAACATGGGTAAAAACGTCGTAGTTCTAGGCACCCAATGGGGTGACGAAGGTAAAGGTAAAGTCGTCGACTTACTTACTGATAAAGCAAAATATGTAGTGCGCTATCAAGGTGGCCATAATGCAGGTCATACACTAGTCATTAACGGTGAAAAAACCGTTTTACACCTTATTCCATCTGGCGTATTACGTGATAACGTAAAATGTTTAATCGGTAATGGTGTTGTTCTTTGTCCTAAAGCACTTATGACCGAAATGGCAATGTTAGAAGAGCGTGGCGTCCCAGTACGTGAGCGTCTTTTAATTAGCGATGCATGTCCGTTAATTCTTCCTTATCACAATGCCTTAGATGCAGCTCGTGAAAAAGCACGTGGTAGTAAAGCTATCGGTACTACAGGTCGTGGTATTGGTCCAGCTTACGAAGATAAAGCAGCTCGCCGTGGTTTACGTGTTGGTGATTTATTTTGCGCAGAGTCATTTGCTGCAAAGTTAAAAGAAATTATGGAATACCATAACTTCGTATTAACACAGTATTATAAAGCTGAACCAGTAAGCTACGAAGAAGTTTTGGCTGACGCTATGGCTGTTGCAGAAACAATCAAAGGCATGGTTGCTGATATCTCTGAAATGTTAGATCAAGCGCGTAAAGCGGGTGAATCTATCATGTTTGAAGGTGCACAAGGTACATTGCTTGATATTGATCACGGTACATACCCATACGTAACGTCGTCTAATACTACTGTTGGTGGCGTTGCTACGGGTAGTGGTTTTGGTCCACTTTATTTAGATTATGTTTTAGGTATCACTAAAGCATACACGACACGTGTTGGTTCTGGTCCGTTTCCAACAGAGCTAGACGACGAAGTTGGTCATCACCTAGGTACTGTAGGCCATGAATTTGGTGCTACAACGGGTCGTGAACGTCGTTGTGGCTGGTTTGATGCCGTTGCAATGCATCGTGCAGTGCAAGTCAATAGTATCAGTGGCTTTTGTTTAACTAAGCTTGATGTTTTAGATGGCTTAGAAACCTTAAAAATCTGTATTGGCTATAAAACGGCAGAAGGTGACGTGATCACTGTGCCACCAACAGCAGCTGAAGGCTACGAAAAAATTACGCCAGTATATGAAGAAATGCCAGGTTGGAGCGAAACAACCGTTGGTGCTACTTCTGTTGACGCTTTACCAGCGAACGCAATTGCTTACATCAAACGTATTGAAGAAGTAACCGGTGTTCCAGTTGATATTATATCAACTGGCCCCGATCGTGTTGAAACTATGATCTTAGTTAACCCGTTTGACGAATAACTAAATTTCACCGTTTTCATAACGTTTTAAAAACCACCTTTTACGGTGGTTTTTTTATTTCTAAAATTGCTTGATTATTCAAGACGAAGTTCTCTAAATTTTATCAAAAATAATTCAAAAAAATAGATACTACCCGTGTTATTTCTTATGCCTAAATTAAGCTGGTATAACTAACATTAAGTGAACTGCGGCGAAATTCTGTTATCTGCAATGAAATGAACCAAAGAGGGCTACTTTGATAAGTAAAACGGCCGTTTTAAACTAAAGTTTTATAATTAGGCGAGGCAAGAGAGAACAATCGCTTCCAAGGCTCATTTCCAAATGAATACTTAATACATTATGCTGAATATTCAGCTAAGTAATGTGAAATATGAAACAGCTAACGCTATATTATTTATAGCTTGTAGCGAATTAATATATACAAAACAGCTTGAAATTAGCAGGCGCATTGCAATACCATATAAAACAATGATAATGAATATAAACACCATGAATTGTTGCAGATGCAACATTTAGTGCAACTAACTCACGCATTACACTCACCGATTAGGAACAGATATGACAGATTTTCGCCAACAAGCACTTGATTATCACGCTTACCCAACACCAGGGAAAATAAGTGTTGAATTAACCACCGCAGCTGAAACGAGTGAAGATCTCTCGCTTGCTTATAGTCCTGGTGTTGCTGAGCCTGTTCGTGCTATTGCTGAAAATCCTGATGATGTTTACAAATATACCGGCAAAGGTAATACCGTTGCGGTGATTACCAATGGTACCGCTATTTTGGGGTTAGGTAACTTAGGACCAATGGCTGCTAAGCCTGTCATGGAAGGCAAAGCTTTATTGTTCAAACGTTTTGCTGGCATCAACTCTTTCGATATTGAAGTTAAACATAGAACAGTTGAAGATTTTGTTAATACCGTGGCGAATATCGCGGATAGCTTTGGTGGCATAAACTTAGAAGATATTAAAGCGCCTGAGTGTTTTGCTATTGAAAAAGCGTTAATTGAACGTTGTAAAGTACCGGTATTTCATGATGATCAACACGGTACGGCAATTGTTACTGCCGCAGGCATGATTAATGCCCTAGAAATTCAAGGCAAAGAGCTTCGTCATGCCAATATCGTGTGTATGGGCGCAGGTGCAGCAGCCATTGCTTGTATGGAATTGTTGATTAAATGTGGCGCACAACGCGAAAAAATCTACATGCTCGACACTAAAGGTGTTATTCACACCCGCCGTGATGATCTTAATGAATACAAAAAATTATTCGCCAATAACACTGATAAACGTACATTAGAAGAAGCTATTGATGGCGCTGACGTGTTTGTTGGTGTTTCTGGACCTAATGTACTATCAGCAGCAAATGTAAAACTGATGGCCCCTAAGCCAGTGATTTTTGCTTGTTCAAACCCCGATCCAGAGATTAAACCCGAACTAGCACTTGCAACACGTGATGACTTAATCATTGCTACTGGGCGTTCAGACTACCCGAACCAAGTAAATAATGTGCTTTGCTTTCCATTTATTTTCCGTGGAGCTTTGGATGTACGTGCACGTACCATTAATGACGAAATGAAAATAGCAGCTGTACATGCTATTCGCACCTTAGCAAAAGAAGAAGTGCCTGCTGAGGTGTTAGCAGCTAGTGGTAGTGAAAGCTTAGTATTTGGTAAAGATTATATTATTCCCAAGCCCATGGATTCACGTTTACGCTCCGCGGTGGCTATTGCGGTTGCACAAGCTGCAGTAGATTCAGGTGTCGCGGCGTTAGACATGCCAGAAAACTATAATGGCTAACGCTAGCAGGCAAGTGCGCTTTCATAGCTGTTATCTTGGAAATTAAATTAAAGGGAAGCGCGACGCTTCCCTTTTTGTTTAATGTGACTGATTTTGCTATCAGTTAACGACAATCGCCAGCGCTAAAATTAACGGCGTAATTATCGCACTTATCACCGAGAACAACATCGCGGTCACTATGTTAGCCATAACTTTCTTTTGCTTCATCAGGACCGCAACCTTGATTAACGACAAAAATATCGGAGCGAGGGCAATATAAGATAAAACTGATAAATGGTAATAGTGCACAATAGCCATGGTATTGATAAGCGCGAATAGTGAGAACATCAAATAAACATAAAGACTCAGTTTTATACCGTATTTTATGGGGAAATTATTGCGGCCAACGCTTTTATCCGGCTCAATATCGGGAAATTGATTGATGAGTAGTAAGTTATTTGTCAGGAAAAATGGTAGTAAAGAAATTAAGAAAATCCCCCAGTTTATCTCACCAGCTAAAACAAAATAACTGCCCAAAACGATTAATGGTCCAAAGGAAAATCCGCAAGCGGTCAGGCATAAAATAGCTTTTTTATTTATCCATTGAGTATATAAAGTAATGATGCTGACACCAACAAGGCCAATAGCAAGTATCGGCAAACCAACAGTTAGGGTAAAATATAATCCAATAGCGATGGTGATTATTAAGAACAATATCGTCATTTTAGCAATCAACTTAGTCGCTAATGGCGTGGTGATTAACGCACCACTGCCACCACTAAAGGGCGTTTTGGTTGTTACGGCATCTAGTCCACTATGAAAGTCTTGATATTCATTGAGTAAGTTAACACTAATATGCGCCGTTAAAGCGCCAGTTATCAAAAGTACCGCATGGCTAGCATTTATATCATGACCGGTCGCTATTGCTGATGCTATCGCCAGTAAAACTACTGAACAAGTCAGCAATAAAAATGGTAAGCGCATCGCCAAAAGCAAAGCAATTAAGTGTTTTTTCATGATTTTATTCCGTTTAACTATTGTACAAAATATAGCTTACTGGCTATTCGCATTCATGTGAAACGTCGAGGGCAATAAAATTGTCGACTAGGTCAACAAAAGTTTCGAAAGCTAAAGTTAAGCCGATACTTTTATATTGATAATATATCCATCATAATACCCTCGAAATATCGTGGTTATGTTTTTAATTATTAATGAATTGATGAGTTAAACAAATGAATAAAGAAATTAAAGCCTATCTTGCTGACTCAGAATTATTGCTCAATGCTGTCGGCGAGGGTATTTATGGATTAGATGCTCAAGGGCGTGCCATTTTTATCAACCCAGCTGCCGAAGCGATGACCGGTTGGACTTGTGCAGAGTTGTTAGGTCAAAACATTCACCAATTTCATCATCACAGTTATAGCAATGGAGAGCCCTACCCCGCTTGCGATTGTAAAATATTTAATACCGCCATTGATGGTATATCTCGACAAGTGAGTGGTGAGGTATTTTGGCGAAAAGATGGTAGTAGCTTTCCGGTGGAATACACCACACAAGCGGTTTACAAAAACAATTGTCTTATCGGTGCTGTTGCGGTATTTCGTGATGTCAGCCAGCAACAACAAATTGAACTAGCATTGCGTAGCGCCTTAGAAAATGTGCAAACACTTACCGAACAATTGAAAGCAGAAAACACCTATTTACAGAATGAGTTAGCACAAGAGTGGTCATCAGCTGGCATTGTCGGTAATAGCGCCATAATTATTAAAATGTTAGCGCAAGTTGAACTAGTGGCGCAAACCGACAGCACGGTCTTGATCTTAGGTGAAAACGGCACCGGCAAAGAACTTGTTGCCCGTAATATTCACGCTTTAAGCCAACGAAAAAATTCAACCATGGTAAAGGTTAATTGTGCTGCCTTTACACCGAGTTTACTTGAGTCTGAGTTATTCGGTCATGAGAAAGGGGCATTTACTGGCGCAATGGAGCGCCGTAAAGGTCGCTTTGAATTGGCCAATAAGGGCACGTTATTTTTGGATGAAATTGGCGAGTTGTCAATGGAGGCACAAGGAAAATTACTGCGTGTGCTACAAGAACAAGAATTTGAAAGAGTAGGGGGCAGCGAAACAATAAGGGTCAATATACGGGTTATTGCCGCCACTAACCGTGATTTATCGGCAATGATTGCTAATGGCACATTTAGAATCGATTTATTTTATCGCTTGAATGTTTTCCCAATTACTGTGCCGCCGTTGCGTGAACGCCAAGAAGATATTCCACTATTATCACAGGTAATTATTAGTACATTGAACAAAAAGTTAGGTAAAAGTATCAGTGCTATTAGTAATCGCAGTTTAACGCAATTAATGCAATACCAATGGCCGGGTAATATTCGCGAATTACAAAATTTACTCGAACGGGAAATGATTTTAACAAGCTCGTCGATTTTAAACTTTAATTTTAAAAATACTGCGAAAACAGCTACTCCGGAGATAGTTGAAACCTTAGTACAAGTTGAGGCGCGTTATATCTTAAGTATTTTAAAAGCCTGTAAATGGCGTATTGGTGGTGACACAGGCGCTGCAAAGCAATTAGGTTTGCCTGAGAGTACTTTGCGCTCTCGAATGAAAAAACTCAACATTACTCGCCCTAACTAAAAGCCTGAGTAATATACATACAGAATGCGCGATATATCGCGGCTGTGCGATATGCCGTGGTTTACGCTAGTATTAGCTTTTTGTTTTTTTGTTGAAATAAACTTATTAAACAGTGCGTTATGATTTTTTTGTGACATGGTTTATATTTTGCTATTGGCAACTATCCTAAGGTTAGTGCTAGTAGTAAACCATGAAGTTTGATTTTAAAGAAGAAGATTTAATTATTAAGCCTTACAAGACTGAATCCGCGGTCTATGTACGTAAGCAAAAAGGTCGTTATCAACGTATTCGACAATTCACCGGCTTAGCCTTCGTGTTATTGTTTGTTCTGGTGCCTTGGCTTAACTTTCAAGGTCATCAAGCGATACTGTTAGACATTGGCAAGCAACAGTTCCATATTTTCTCGCAAACATTTTTCCCACAAGATTTTACCCTCTTAGCGGGGGCGTTAATTGTTAGCTGCTACTTACTATTTTTTGTTACCACTTGGCTTGGCCGAATTTGGTGTGGTTATACCTGTCCGCAAACGGTATGGACCTTCGCTTATATTTGGGTCGAAGAATGGTTAGAGGGCAGTCGAAATCAACGCATTAAGCGCGATAAACAGCCGATAACCTTAGACACCTTGGCAAGAAAATCTGCTAAGCACCTTATTTGGGGGCTAATGGCGTTTCTTACAGCCACCACTTTTATTAGCTATTTTCTACCCGCTCGAGCGCTATATCTCGATTTATTACAGTGGCAGTGGGACAGTTTAACAACACTGTGGGTATTATTTTTTGCTGTTTGCACTTATGGCAATGCGGGTTGGCTACGCGAAAAAATGTGTATTTACATGTGTCCCTATTCGCGTTTTCAATCGGCCATGTTTGATAAAAATACTTTGTTGGTTGCCTATAACAAATTACGTGGCGAAAACCGCGGCGCTCGCAAGCGTAAAGATGATCCAAAAGCTCTAGGTTTAGGTGATTGTGTTGACTGCAACCTGTGTGTAGAAGTGTGCCCAGTTGGCATTGATATTCGTAATGGTTTGCAATATGAGTGCATTAATTGTGGTGCTTGTGTTGACGCCTGTGATCAAACCATGAGCAAATTTAATTATGCTAAAGGACTCATCAGTTATACCAGTGAAAATGCCTTGTTAGGCAAAAAAACAAAATTGTTTAGAGCGAAAATTATCGGTTATGGCATCCTATCAATATTAGCGATGTTGTTTATGGTTTATACCATTGAAGCACGGGTGCCCATTGAGTTTTCTGTTTTACGAGACCGCGGTGCATTATTTCAACTCGACTTTAAAGATAATGTTACCAATAGTTACCTATTAAAAATTACCAACAAATCGCAAATCGATCGAAAATTTAACATCAGCGTACTAAATAATAATGTCAGTTTAAGTGTCGATAATAATATATTCATTAAAGGCGGTGAAATCGTCAGTGTGCCAGTACATTTAACCATGACGTCTGATGCCATTAAAGAGCGGGTAAGTGAAGTATCATTGCAGGTAAGTGTTAGCGATATGCCTGAGGTAAAACGGGTAACCGTAACTAAGTTCTTTGCAAATTAGCCCGTTTATTTTCATTAATAAAAATAATATAAACAGTTGGTTATGTTAGCATTCAGCATGACAAAAGATAAAAGACGCCAATTGGACGTCTTTTATCTATTTAAGCTAAAATAGCGTTTTTCTACGTATGAAATGCCAATGCATTCCATTGAACGATAGGCGAAGCAGGCGCGAAATAAGAGTGGATGAGCAATGACCAAAACCATCAAACAAAGAATATCGAATATTGCCCTTGTAGTTGAAGACTACGATGACGCGATTGCCTTCTATACCGAAAAATTAAACTTTCAACTGATCGACGATACTGATTTAGGCGGCGGAAAACGTTGGGTGCAAATATCACCACCAAATGCTAACGGTACCAACATATTACTTGCTAAGGCGAGTAACGAGCAGCAAAGCCAATCAGTGGGTAACCAAGCCGGTGGGCGAGTATTTTTATTTTTGCAAAGCAATGACTTTTGGCGGGACTATCACGAGATGAAAACTCAAGGCGTTGAGTTTACCGAAGAGCCACGCGAGGAAGCATATGGCACCGTAGTGGTATTTAAAGATTTATATGGCACTAAATGGGATTTACTGGAGTTGAAGGACACTAGTTGGTAGTGTTTCACTATTGCTCAACGCTTAACTTATAGTTGTCAGCTAGCAGTTAAAACGACTATAAACATGGCAGAAAGATATTAAGCAATAAAGTTAAAGCAAAATAAAATAGAAACATAAAAAAGGCGCTAATCAGCGCCTTTTCTATTTTCGTCGTTACATTTACTCATCTTCAATTTCAGCTTCGTATTCACTAAAGTCAGTAATGCCTTGTGCCTCTAAAGCTCTGCGAACACTCGCAGGTAATTTTTGTGTGTTATCTTTTGCTAAGTCACCATCGTCTGGCAATGGTTGACCAGTAAAAGCATGTAAAAATGCTTCACATAATAGTTCGCTGTTAGTCGCATGACGTAGGTTGTTGACCTGGCGTCGCGTTCTTTCATCGGTTAGCACTTTTAACACACGTAAAGGGATAGACACGGTGATCTTTTTTACTTGTTCACTTTTCTTCCCGTGTTCGGCGTATGGGTTAATATATTCGCCATTCCACTCTGCCATGAATATTCCTCAATGCTTAATTAATTGCGATAAACCTATATGGTTAAATCTAGCCGCTAAATAGGCTATTTATAAGTTTATTCTTAGCTGCTGATTTTACTGGTTGTGGGGCGTGAGTCAATAACGAATGTGTAGAAGTTTAGATGTCTAAAGTTCTTGACCGCAAGCGTTAAACCGTTTAGATTTATAGACGTCCAAACATCTATATAGAAGAACGTCTATTCTGGAGCAGACATGAGCGAAAAAAAAATTGCCACTATTGCGGTTAGAGCAGGTATAAATAGCGACCAACAGCACGGTGGTGTGATCCCTGCTATTCACCTCTCAAGTACCTATGCACTCAAGGGCTTTAATAAAAAACGTCAGTTCGACTATTCGCGCACCGGCAACCCAACACGCGCAACGTTTGCTCAAGCCATTGCTGATTTAGAACAAGGTGCTGTCGGTATTGTCACCAGCACCGGCATGTCGGCAGTACACCTAATTTGCCAATTGTTATCAACTGAAGACACTGTGGTTATTCCACACGATTGTTACGGTGGCAGTTTTCGATTATTTACCCATTTAGCTAAACGTGGACAATTTAATCTAGTGGTGGTTGATCAAAATGATCAAAAAGCCTTGTCTCAGGCATTAGCAACAAAACCAAAACTGGTGTTAATCGAAACACCGAGTAATCCACTCTTACGTTTAGTCGATATTGCTGCTGTTACCGCACAAGCACATGCTGCTGGCGCACTAGTTGCGGTTGATAACACCTTTTTATCACCCGCATTACAGCAGCCATTAGTGCTAGGTGCAGATATTGTTTTTCATTCCACCACTAAATACATCAATGGTCACAGTGATGTTGTCGGCGGTGTTTTGGTGACGAAAGATCAAAGCTTGGGTGAAGAGCTAGCATGGTGGGCAAATTGTATTGGCATCACAGGATCAGCATTTGATAGTTATTTGGCGTTAAGAGGTTTGAAAACCCTGCCAATACGCATGAAGCAGCATCAAATAAACGCCAATGCCGTAGCGCAGTTTCTTGTTCAGCATCAGGCTATTGAACAGGTGTACTTTCCGGGCTTAGTTGCTCATCCACAACATGCCTTGGCAAAAAAACAGCAGGCTGACTTTGGCGCTATGATCAGCTTTGAACTTAAAGGGGGTGTTGAGGCGGTGAAAGTACTGTTCGACAAACTTGAACTGTTCACCCTAGCACAATCGTTGGGTGGTGTTGAAAGCTTGATCAGTCATCCGTCAACCATGACCCACGCCGGAATGGAAATTGAAGCACAACTTGCCGCCGGTATTACTCAGTCATTAGTGCGACTTTCTGTCGGAATTGAAGATGTTGACGATATTCTTGCCGATCTGGCTCAGGCGCTTGATGCTAGTCAACTGTAGTTTAATGCATATATTTAGCTCAATGGTCAATGACATAAAAATTTAATAGTGCGGATAGTTTAATGTCCCTTGGTAATAAAATGATAGATTCAAATGTAGCGGTAAAGCCTACGCAGTCGAATAATAAATTGGCCAAAACGGCCAGTAACGTACATAAATTTGGTGGTAGTAGCTTAGCCACCGCCGCGTGTATTGAACGCGTTATCGATATAATTCGTCAACATTGTCAGTTAAACGATGTGATCGTGGTATCAGCTAATGGCAATACCACTGACTCGCTATTTAGCACTTATCAGCTTGCTAGTGAACTTGAAGAGCTTATACAGCTCAGTGCTGGAAACGCGGTTAAAAATAGTGAAATTGATAGCTTAAAAACGCAACTAAGCCAGGCCATTAATGCCTTAGATATTGCTCAATTAACCTTAATTAACACCTTGCTAAATAAAGCGAATGCTGCGCGACTACAAGGTTTGCTTGCCGATGATATTGCAGACATATCGCTAAATTTACGAGTTAACCCGACTAAATATCAAAATGACTTGCTCGCCTTTGGCGAAGTATGGTCAGCACGTTTACTGTCAGCACTATTAAGTGAGCGTGTTTGTCCGAGTTATATGTTAGACGCCAGAGATTTTCTTTTGTTGGAAAATGAAAAAACTTGCACCATTGACTATAACGCCAGTCAACATAACTTTATCGAGCTTAAACAAGCTGAGCAAATAGTGGTAGTTACCGGTTATATTGCCCGCAACCAAAAACATGAAACTTGTACGCTTGGGCGTAACGGCAGTGATTATTCAGCAACTATCATGGCGGCGCTTACTGGTGCACGAAATGTTACGCTTTGGACAGATGTAGACGGTATTTATAGTGCTGATCCGCGTGTGGTACCACAGGCAAGAAAATTACACCGTTTACCTAATGCTGTTGCTAATGAGCTTGGTCGTTTGGGTAATCCGGTATTACATGCCAAAACCTTACAGCCATTAACCAATCATAATACTAATTTACATGTCGCTAGCAGTTTTGCACCCGAGATCAGTGGCACGGAAATAGGTAAATTTGGCCAAATAGCGAAGCAAGAACTCTCAGTTACGCATTTAAATGATTTGATCTTAGCCCAGTCGCTTAGCCTACAAGGGTCGTCAGGGCGCAAAGCAATAAAAGAATTTTCACCCGTATGCTACAACCTAGACGAAGGTTATTTAGTGGTAACACAGGCCCAGCAAAAGGCCCTTAGTCAATGGTTGGCCAGTCAAGGTAACCAAGTTGCATTTACCCCTGTGGCGATTATTGCCGTTGTCGGTTATCAGGTGGCAAAGCAAGGTGATATGCGCGCACGCTTTAAAAGAGCATTGCGTCATCAACGGACATTACATTTTGCGCATGCGGAAAACCAACATAGTTATATTGCGGTATTACCTGAGCCTTGTACTAGCGAATGGCTGAATAATATTCATGCCGACATGACCAAAGATGCGAGAAATATCGCGCTTGTTGTGGCTGGCGTTGGCAATATTGGCCAACGATTTTTAGCCATGTTACCCAAGCAATTAACACGGCTACCTGTACTAGAGAATGTCCATTTAGTGGCATTAGTGGGCGCTAGTAAAGCGCTAATTAATACTGATGGCATTGAGGTGAATAATGCCATGGCAAGTTATCAAAAAAGGGCAAAAGCTTATAAAAGTGCGGAGTTAGTCGAGTGGCTAAGTAACCATCCTTATGATGAGTTAGTGGTGGTAGATATCACCCCCAGTGAAGATTTTAGCTTGTTATATCAGCAATTTTTTGATCAAGGCATTCATGTTATTGGTGCGAATAAGTGGGCGGCGTCGTCAGCAAGTGAACATTATCAACAACTGCTCAATAGCGCAAAACAGCATAATAGTTTATGGCTTGGTAATACGACGGTCGGCGCAGGTTTGCCGATTAACTCAACGATTGCTGAATTAATTAATAGTGGCGATGTCATCAGTGAAATTTCTGGTATATTTTCTGGCACTTTGTCTTGGTTATTTCAATATTATGATGGCGTGACGCCGTTTTCTCAGTTGTTAGCCGACGCCTTAGCGCAAGGCTTAACAGAGCCTGACCCGCGCGAAGACTTATCTGGCAGAGATGTCCAACGAAAACTACTTATTTTGGCTAGAATGGCTGGTTTTGAATTATCGTTAGCCGATATTGATTGCCAGAGTTTAGTACCTGAAACACTGCGTGATATACCGTTAGCTGAGTTTTTGCAACGTACTGATGAACTTGATGAGTTGTTTCTACAGCGTTTAAAGCAAGCAAAAGCACAAAACAGTGGCATACGTTATGTGGCACGCTTTGCGAGTGAAAATAACCAAATTAGTGCAAAAGTAAGTTTGGAAGTACTGACTAATGATGATGCATTTACCCAGTTAACGCCGTGCGATAATGTTTTTCAAATTAAGAGTCAGTGGTATCAAGAAAACCCATTAATCATCCGTGGTCCGGGCGCTGGTCGTGATGTTACCGCCGGTGGTATTCATGCTGATTTAGTGACTATTTGTCAGCAACTTAACCATCGCCAGCAGCGAGTGAAAATTAAAGGGATTTAGTCTGTGGATGGTTAACATTCTGAATAATATATTAAGCTCAGATTAGCGTTTGATTATCTGTTTGGCGTCGGCAGTCTGACGCCCAACTCAGCTAAATTTGACATAGTGATTTTTGTCGTTATCGATTCCTGAAGTTTGTTCGTCAAGGCGGGTAAAGAATTATGTTTGTTAGGTTATTTCTTTTTCCATGTAATAAAACCTTTCATCCTCACTTACTAATATAAAACCTTCTCGTTTATAGAGCCGCTGTGCAGGACTAATTTTAAACACTTTTAATGATAACTTTTTCGCGTTTGACTGTTTTGCTAATCGCAACGACTCTGCCAAAGCTTGTGCGCCGATGCCTTTATTTTGAAATGGCCCGTTAACTTGTACATCTCGCAAGTTGCATCCGTCACTATCAAATGACAAACGAAGCGCGCCTATTAGCTCGCCATTAAATAATATATCCCAATTATCTAGCGCCACGATTTGTTCTAGTATTTTAGGTTGCTGCCAATCAACACTGTAGTGAGCGTAAAACGGGTGCATGTTTGCGTAGGTAATTGCCGCGGATGTTAATAAATCGTCAGTAGGTCGATATGAAATCATCGATAAATTCCTTGATGGGCGTAAATTTAATATATTATCCAACAATAAAAGTCATAAGTTATCAGCAAGCTTGGCGCGATTCAACTGTGGTTAACAATGTAACAAATAGGTTTAAAATATCGAAAGGCATTACGCGTTTTTTTAGCATGTGGAGCTGATTTTTTCGATGTTTTAGTTATCTATCACTTGGAGTTTGATTTACTGCTTGGTGTCGGGGTCGACTACACCCAGAGGGGCGTTACACGCCTCTATTATTAACCTCGACCTCTGGATTCCCCATAGCGCCAAACTCAGCAAAAGCTGAAATAGTAATGTTTGCCATTATCGATTCCTGCCGAATGCTCGTCACTGCGCGACGTCAGTTCCAGTTGGAGTTTTTAACCAACCACCTCAAAAGTCATTGGCTTAGGTTGGAAGGTAATTTACCAATTGAAAGTTATAGTCTGTACACCCAGTGACACCATTGCTGTAGCCTTTGGCTTAATTTTATTGATAATACACTCAAAGCTTTTATTTTTTATAGCCTTTAAACCTTTTCTACATTTGCAGTTACTTAGAAGGTTTAAAGGAGGAAATGTCATGAAGAAATTTTTGCTTAGCGCGTTATTCTTGCCTATCTCGTTAGCCGCTTGCTCCAAGCAGGTCGTCGATTGCACTGTATTTCCAGCTCAAGAAAGTTCACTTTATATATTGCCATATGAAGTGGGAACTGCTCGAACTGTTTATGCCTCAACAGAACATTATCGAGCTGCAAATAAAGGGGTGGGTACGTTTGCAATAGATTTTATTATGCCTATTGGCACAATAGTGCTTGCGTCTAGAGATGGCGAAGTGGTCAGTGTCCGGGAAGTTTTTCAAGATGGAAATAATAAAGATTTGGCAGAAAACTATATCTTTATTCAGCATGATGATGGCACAGTCGCAAGATACTTCCATCTTACACAAAATGGCGCTTTGGTAGAAAAAGGCACTAAAGTCAAAGCGGGAGATATTATAGGTTTAAGTGGCAATACGGGACAAAGTGGTGGCCCTCATTTGCACTTTGATGTGCAAAAGTGTGGGCCAAATTTGCCACCCAATTATAATGCTTTACCTTGTGGTCAAACGGTACCGATCACCTTTAAAAATACAGATAATCAAACTTGTGGGCTAAAGAGTGGGATAGAATATAAAGCGCTCGAACATTGATTAAAAAGTGAATAGGCCCAGCCCTGTTATGCCGGCGATTTCTTATCTTCTAGCTTCTATCTTTAATTCGACACACTAACAATACCGTGTGTTTTGTAGGGTAAAAAATCGGCGTTTGATTTACTGCTTGGTGTCGGGGTGCCGACTACACCCAGAAGGGCGTTACACGCCGCTTTTTTTAACTTCGGCCTCTGGACTCCCCGTGGCGCCCACTCAGCTAAAACTGAAATAGTAATTTTTACCGTTATCGATTCCTGACGAATGCTCGTCCCTGCGCGACGTCAGGTCCAGCCATCGACGTACAAGGATGTACTAATGCCGTGAAGGCAGTGATGCCTAAGAATGGTCATGGCTGTCATCGATTAACGGCGCTAAAAAATTAATATTTCAACGCTGAGATGGGAATTAACGATCGTTAAACGTCCGTGAAAGTAAATCGCTCGAAAGGGTTACGGAAGATAAGCGATCACTCTGATCTGCTTGGGTAAAATGCTGAATAAAATATTAATGTTCAGCTATTGCTGGCAGGACGCCAGCAAAGCGAAGTAGCACATGGATGTGCGTTCTGAGCGTTAGCTCGATACATTATTATTTTATGAAGAATACATTTTTCAGCAGCGCCGAGGGAGTCCAGAGGGAGGTCGGCGTCAGCCTCCCTTTGGGTGTAGTCGCCACGGCGACAATAATAAAACAAAGCAGAGAACTTAAATATGCACCAGAATTTACCTACTTTTGAGTAGGGGATGTCTTCTACTTCTTATGTGTTAGGTAAAATAACTCAAAACTGAACTATAGAAAACTAAAAGGACACCAAAGACTTGCAGTTTTAAGCCTCCAATTGAAGATTGAATCAAGTTTTTTTGTAAATTACTTATTTGTTCACTATAGGCATTATTATTTTGGCTTACCCTAGACTCTAAAGTTTGTAATTTTTCACCAAGTTCTTTTTTATTTCTCTTAACATCATCGTTGAGCCAGCTTATTTTTGTTTCTAATAGTTCAATTTTTTCTTCCAATGTAGTTGGAACTACATACCCTCGGCCGCTAATTTCTATCGGAGGTAACACTATTGAAGCACTACCATTAATGTTTTTGCACTCTTGTTTTTTCCAAGGTCTTTGCTTATACCAGCCAGATATTAATCCTAACAATGTGTTATTTTTAAATAACCCTATATTGGAATTAATTGAAATTAAAATAAGCAAGCCACCAGTTAATTGCATCAAGAGTGAGACAAACTCATTTACTTCTGCATAGTTGTAACATAAATAGTTATTATTAAAACACTCCGTATTTAGGAGTAGAAAATGAATAGCAATTATTGGGATCAGAGAAAAGACAGGCCACGCTTTAATAAAAATCCATTTAAAAAGTTTAATCATAATTGGAGTCTATATTTTACCTAAGAACTTAATTAGATAAAACTTTCCTCTTTTCATACCTGAAACTTTCCATCCTACTTAAGCCATTAATAGCAAATCTAAAAAACTATTACCACTGCTAACTTACCGTTATATCAGTCATTTTATGTTTTGAGTAAATTAGCCATGTTTCTCGTTTGCTAGCGAACAAGCGCTGTAGACGGTCGACAAAGACAGTGTTGGTAATGATTGAAATTAAAAATAATAGCCGGTTTGCGTAGTCGATATGTAAAAAAGAGGATTAGTTTGGATTGGAAATGCATGCATAGCAAATGTTAGTGAAGCGTTGGCGCGGTGCTTTTCCCGCGCCAACTACTGTAAAAGCCTTAGCTTCGTATAATCAGCGTTTTATAAATCAAAATCAACGCTATAACTGACCACAAAGTTTAAATCACCGTCAGCACCGTCAATGTCGGTATCAGAAATCGCAAAGGTAAAACCGTTTTTACTTAAACTTACGCCATAATCAACATAATCGCCGCCAGCGTCAAAGTCGTAACGGCCAATATGCAGTGCTAATTCTAAACCTTCAGATACTTCAAAAGCAGCATCTGCAGATATGTACGTATCATCACCAAAATCGCCGCCACCGTCTGAGTCAACTAAGGTATTGTAAGTAATTGAATAGGCGTCGTACGAGAGTGAAAAATTTACTTCACTAAAATCAGCCTCAGCATCACTGTCATAAGCGTAATAAATATAACCAACGCTATAACCGATGCCATTGTCTAATTCGTTGGCGTAGGCGGCATAAACATCAAGCTCGTAGGTCATGTTTTCAGCCCAATCAGCGTTAGATGCCCAAGTACCCACCGAAAAGCCTGAAGCGTTTTCGTAATCAATGCCACCAGACACTGCCGCAGCATTAGTGGTTTGGGTAACACCGCGCCACAAGTAGTTGCTTGATGCTGCTGCATTTGCTGACAAACCTTCAACCGCGTGTGCTGAAGTTGCTGTTAATGCTGATGCCATTAGTATCATTGAAATTGATAGTGAGGTAATTGATTTTTTCATCTTAAGTCCCGTAAGTTTTTATAATTGCTAATAGCATTGCAAAGACAATGCCCGAGTAAGACTTATTCTGAAAACTTATTATTTGTCAGTTGGTTAATTACATTTGTTTGAATTTTTTCACTGTAGTCAATACATGATTTGTACGATATTGGTGCAATAATATTGCTTTGTGTACAAAAAAAGTGCGCACCTGAATGATAAGTAGCCATTTAAGTTAAGCAATCACAGCAAGCTTCATTTAATTTGAACTAGGGGGCGAAAGGCCCGAAAACCATCAGCACAATAGATCTCGGTAGATATACTCTTCATCAAGACCATAACCACTATATTAACAAATAGGCTATTTGTCTGGGCGGTCTGTTTATGTGTAAAGCCACCTAAGTAAAGCGACAACGCGTACATCAGAGCCATGGTTTTACATAACAACTCAGCGCTGCTAACGCAGTATCGGTATATGAGGTATTTTTAGTGGTATAAAATTTGCTGCTTCTGTAATTAAACAATATAAATAGCGAGCTATAAATGAAAAGTGTTGAAGTGAATTTTGATGGGCTTGTTGGACCAACCCATAACTACGCGGGTCTATCCGAGGGCAACATGGCCTCATTGTCCAACGCTCAAAACAGTTCAAACCCGAAACAGGCTGCTTTGCAGGGGTTGAAGAAAATGAAAGCTTTACACGATATGGGACTCACTCAAGGAGTTTTTGCTCCACAGGAACGCCCTGATATTTACACATTAAAGCGATTAGGTTTCCAAGGCTCAGACGCACAAATTTTGGCCGCAGCCTATAAAGCGTCGCCCTCAATATTAGCCTCATGTTGCTCAGCCTCAACCATGTGGACAGCAAATGCGGCCACCGTATCGCCATCAGCTGATACATCAGACCAAAAAGTGCATTTTACCGCTGCAAACCTAGCGAATAAATTTCATCGCTCGTTAGAGCCCAAAACCACCAGTAATATTCTCCAAGCTATGTTTGCAGATGAGAAATATTTTAAACATCACCAACACCTCAATGATAATGAACATTTTGGTGATGAAGGCGCTGCTAACCATACGCGTTTATGCCAAAGCTATGGTGAAAATGGTGTGGAAATTTTTACCTATGGCCGTTTTGCCTTTAATCGAAATATGCCTGCCCCAATAAAGTTTCCTGCTCGGCAAACCTTTGAAGCTAGCCAAGCAATTGCAAGGTTACATGGCTTATCAACGGAAAAAGCTGTTTTTGTACAACAAAATCCAGCGGTGATTGATCAAGGTGTTTTTCATAATGACGTAATAGCGGTAGGTAATCAAAATGTGCTGCTTTATCATGAGCAAGCCTATTTAAATACCGATGCTTTTGTTGAAGAAGTTAGAAGTAAGTTTACTGGTGAGCAACTTCATTTTCTCAAAGTGACGACAGAGCAAGTTGCTATTAAAGAAGCGGTGAATACCTATTTGTTTAACACCCAGATAGTGACACTGAACGATAATTCGATGGCCATTATTGCACCTATGCATTGTCGTGAAAATAAAAGGGTTTATGACTTTTTACAATCATTAATTGCTGATAATAATCCGATCAATGATGTTAAATTTTTTGATGTTAATGAAAGCATGAAAAATGGCGGCGGACCTGCATGCTTGCGCTTAAGAGTGGCGCTCAACGAAGCTGAACTGCAGGCTGTTAACCCTGCTTGTTTGTTATCAAATAAGTTGTATGAGCAATTAGTTGTTTGGGTAAATGCTCATTACCGAGATAAATTAATGATAGACGATTTGAGAGATCCTCAATTGTTAATAGAGTCGCGCACCGCATTAGATGAGCTTACAGAAATATTATCGTTGGGCTCAGTTTATCGTTTTCAGCAGTAGTGAGAGATAGGTGCACAAGGTTGGCAGATACAAATTGATAAATTCTTGTCTGTTATGAGCTAGGGTTATTGTTTTTAACCAAAGGAGAACTGGTCTTTAATCGCTCGATAGCTTTTATTGAGAGCAGTTCTTCAAAGGGGGAGCTGCGGACCATAACGAATAACTAGCAATAGCGGCTATTTATTCTGCTTTAAGTGTCAGTATTTCATCACCGGTTAATCTTTCAATCACTTGACCATTGTTAATTTTGATGATGGTTGGAAGGCTTCTGATATTGAAATGAGTAAATAGTACACCGCCATTATCAATATCAACTGGCAAGCTAATATCATAAAGGGTAATAAAATCGCTCAGTGCTTTTTGATCAGTCCATAAATGATTAACAAAACCATGCCACTGTTTATTCTCCGATTGCTCATAAAACTGAGAAATATTTGACTGAATTTTCTCACAAGCATTTGCCATTTCAGGTCTTGAATCTTTTAAGTACCAATCACACCACGTGGCGGTAAAAAACAACGTATGATTGCCTTTTTGCCAAGGCTGAATAATGTTCTTTTTTTCTTTGGCGGTAAGTGCTTTGTCTCCCTCACTTGTCAGCTTCTCTCTCTTTGCCAGTCTATCAATTAAGGTATCAAGGATATTATTTGAATCATGAGTGGTGTAGACAATCTGATGATTGGTATTGATCAGCACGCTAAATGGCGTACCCACTAAACCAAGAGCCTCACTTAATTTACCTTCATTATCTAACAGTACAGGCATGGTTAAGCCAAATTTAGCGATAACATCGGCTATAAATTTAGTGTTCTCATTTATATTGATATTAACGGCTAAAATATTGATCTTATCACTGTATTTTTCATTGATACGCTGAAAGTGCGGCATTTGTTCCATACATGGTTGGCACCAAGTGGCCCATAGCTTTATGTAAGTAGGCTTAGTGTTATCAAAGTTTGATAGGTTAATGACTTTGTTGGAGCTAAAATCAGTTAAGGTAATTTTATCTAAATCGCTTGCGAACGCTTTGCTATTAAACAATACAGACATAACTATAAGATAGAAAAAAGCTTTCATTTAGTTTCTCTTTTTTGACCCGAATGAAGTGCGTATTGTACATTCAAGATAGTAAGAACATGTTATATTTCAGTGTAAATGAATGTTGCTAAGAAAGTAGTTTAATGGCAAAGATGTACGCAAAGTTCACGTTAGTTTAAAGGTGTTTTTGATATTTTTTCAAATGAATTTTTTATGGCGTATTACTGAGGCTTCTCAGTAATATCCAAGTAAAACAGCTTTAGATAAATTTATGCTTTCTAAAGGGTTGAAATTATGGAATATTAGCTATTAATTCATCATAATTATGGAACGGACAGTACTGAGAAGTCTCCATGATAAGCTGTTAAGTAATCAGGAAGGTTTATGAAATATATTCTAGCATTGGCGCTATCTTTATTTATTGCTAGCACAAGTGCAAATAATTTAAGTGAGATCAAGGATGCAAGCACCGATATGACTAAAAATAATAAAATTAACTATATTGAAATTCCAGCAAAAAATATTGCAGCAACAAAAGCCTTCTTTACCGAAGTGTTCGGCTGGTCTTTTGTGGACTATGGCCCAGACTATTCTAGCTTTACTGCCCAGGGAGTCGATGGTGGCTTTTTTAAATCAGAATTAGTTGTTTCTACTAAAAATGGCAGCCCGCTCATTGTTCTTTATAGTGATTCACTAGAAGCAAGCCAAGATCAAGTTGAGAAAGCTGGTGGTAAAACAATTAAGCCTATTTTCTCATTTCCGGGTGGAAGAAGATTTCACTTTAGTGACCCTAATGGCAATGAATTTGCGGTTTGGTCAGAGTGATTACATACAAGCGCTTCAAACGGGAAGATACAGCTGGCTGTTTTCACTCCGTTCAACATTTTAGCCAACAATTTTTTGCCTCTTACCTAAGGCATTAACCTTTTAGGAATATTTATGTTTTCTATTTCCTTATTCTCAATTTATCCCTATAGTTGGGCATCTATCGGAACCTCTATTTTTTGTGGTGCTATTGTTGGATTAGAGCGACAACTAAGAGGGAAACCAGTAGGGATAAGAACATCAGCTCTGATAGTGCTTGGGACTTACATTTTTATTACAACATCAATGCTTATAGCCGCTGATATAACAGATCCATCGAGAATTATTGGGCAAGTAGTTACCGGAATCGGCTTTATTGGTGCTGGGGTCATGTTGGCAAAAGAAGGTGTTGTTGTCGGTGTAACCTCTGCCGCTACTATTTGGGTATTAGCATCAATAGGGGTCTGCATTGCGGTAGTGGATATATTCGTTGCAATAAAACTATCTGTTGTCGTGGTAGCCATATTATATGGCGTTGACATACTTGAAGACCGCTCTACTAAATTTACTCGCGGAGTTCATTCAAAGTATAGAAATTGGCGTAAAAAAGTCTAATAAGGTAATAACGTAGGAAGGTTTTTAGTAAGCTTATATCAAGCTAACCATTAATTAAAATTAGTAAGGTGTTATAGCGTTATTCCAATACGGAGAATGAAATTGATTCAAGATTATGTCTTTAGTTCAGATAAAAACATCATGGATATAGACGCGATTCATGCTTACTTATCACGCTCTTATTGGGCTGAAAATGTGCCGCATGAAATTGTGAGGAAAGCGGTAGAAAACTCTTTATGTTTTGGTGTGTTTTATAATAAGTCACAAATTGGGTTTGCTAGGTTAATAACTGATTCTGCAACATTTGCCTATTTAGCAGATGTCTATATTTTGGAAGAGCATCGAGGCAAAGGTCTAAGTCAGAAATTAATGCAAACCATCATAGCTAATCCTCAATTACAAGGTTTGAGAAGGATGGTTTTAGCAACTTATGACGCGCATACATTATATGAAAAGTTTGGTTTTAAACAACTCTCAAAACCTGATACTTTTATGGAGCTATGGAATCCTAATGTTTATAAAACGCTAAAAAAATAATTAATGAGCTAACACTAATTGGTTAGCTCCACATTGCTGCATATTTTAGCCAATCATTACCTTCCTATTAGCAACTTATAACCAATATATTTCGGCAATTAGCTCCTAATTGAACATAAATACTCTGCTTGGCGTGAATGCTAAACTTTAGTGATGGTGTTTATGCTAGTAAGGGCAATGATAGCTGCAAGAAAAATAGTGTACCTTAAGCTTTTTATTATCATTGTTTAAATCGCTTTTTATTATCACTTTTTGTGTGTGATGCCAGTCGCAAATTTACTGCAATTAAGGTAAAGTAGCGCAGATTTTATCGAGGGTATCACTATGTCTGATTTTTTAATTGCTCCATCAATTTTATCTGCTGACTTTGCTCGTTTGGGCGAAGATGTGGCAAACGTACTTAGCGCTGGTGCTGATGTTGTTCATTTTGATGTGATGGATAACCATTTCGTACCGAACCTTACCTTTGGCTCTATGATATGTAAGTCATTACGGGACTACGGCATTACTGCACCGATTGATGTGCATTTAATGGTGAAACCTGTTGATAGCTTGATCCCTGATTTTGCTAAAGCTGGCGCCGATATTATCACTTTTCATCCTGAAGCCAGTGACCATATTGATAGAACTTTACAGCTGATTAAAGATCATGGCTGTAAAGCCGGTTTAGTATTAAACCCAGCAACGCCTTTGCACGTGTTAGATTTCGTCATGGATAAACTTGACGTGATTTTATTAATGTCAGTTAATCCTGGTTTTGGCGGACAGTCTTTTATTCCAACTACCTTAGACAAACTGCGTTTAGTACGCGAAAGAATCGATGCCAGTGGTTTTGATATTCGTTTGCAAGTTGATGGCGGCGTTAAAGCTGACAATATTGCTGACATCGCAAAAGCGGGCGCAGATATGTTTGTTGCTGGTTCGGCTATTTTCTCCAAGCCTGATTACAAAGTGGCTATTGATGAAATGCGTGCAGAACTGGCAACAGTAAATAAATAATAAAAAATTATATAATTGAAAGAAATTGAAGGATAAGAAATGAGTAAACCTATTGTATTAAGTGGCTGCCAGCCATCAGGTGAGTTAACTATTGGTAATTACCTCGGTGCGTTAAAGCAATGGGTAAGCATGCAAGACAGCCATGAATGCTATTACATGTTGGTTGATCAACATGCGATTACCGTGCGCCCTAAACCAGAAGAGTTACGTAAAGCGACATTAGATGGTTTAGCCCTGTATTTAGCTTGTGGTGTTGATCCTGAAAAAAGCACTATTTTTATCCAATCACATGTGCCAGAGCACGCGCAGTTAAGTTGGGTTTTAAACTGTTACACCCAAATGGGTGAGCTAAATCGTATGACGCAATATAAAGATAAGTCGGCGAAATCTGAAGCGAATATGAACTCTGGTTTATTTACTTATCCGGTATTAATGGCGGCTGACATTTTATTGTACGGCGCTAACAAAGTGCCTGTTGGTGATGACCAAAAGCAACATTTAGAATTAGCCCGTGATATTGCGACGCGTTTTAATAACTTACACGGTGAAACCTTTAAAGTACCTGAACCTTATATTCCAGAGTTTGGCGCGCGGGTTATGAGCTTGTTAGAGCCAACGAAGAAAATGTCTAAGTCTGACACTAACCCAGGTAATTTCATTGGTTTGTTAGAAGATACCAAGAAAATTACCAAGAAAATTAAACGTGCGGTCACTGACTCTGACGAGCAAGCGAATATTTATTTTGATATTGCTGAAAAGCCGGGTGTATCAAACTTGTTGTCATTATTATCCTGTACTACCGGTAAAACGGTTGAAGAATTGGTACCTGAATATGAAGATAAAATGTATGGCCACTTAAAAGGTGATGTTGCTGAAGCGGTAGTTGCCTTGCTGGCGCCAATTCAACAGCGTTATCATGATATTCGTAATAACCAAGCCTACTTAGATGAAGTGATGCGTAAAGGGGCTGAAAAAGCTTCTGCTCGTGCGAGCAAGTTACTTGCTGAGGTTTATCAAGCAATAGGCTTTATTGCCAAGCCATAGTTGATAGAATGTTAAGTTGATAAAAAAGCCTGAATTAATTCAGGCTTTTTTGTGTCGCATGATTTTTACGTTAATTGTTAGTCTTTGTTATCTTCTTCAGCTTGCTTCGATACTTTTTCAAACAGCTTAGTGCTATCGCTCACAAAGCTTTCAACATTGCTGCTTGGTGCAAACAAAAAGGCTGGCGACATTATGGTGGTGTCAAACTGTGGTCGTGGATTAAACTCAGGCTGCTTACTCATTTGTATTAAAAAACTGCCACCAAATAACAACACGATTAAACTCAAAGAAACCAGATTTCTACGACGTAACGTCATATGAAAACCAACATAACAATTGAGCCAGAACAAGCAAAAGGCGAGCAGCAACGGAATGATGGATATGGTCCATACCATTGAAAAGTTGCTTGAGGTATTAAAGTGCACAATGTTTTCAAAAATATCGCTCAGCCACATCAAGTTGAAAAAGATGAAACTAATACCCATTTGTGTCCAAAAACGGGCATCGTGCTTGGTTAAATGCGATACTAAGGCAATACCTGCTGGCCACAAGGCAAAGCCAAGGGTTAAGCCAATGGTTGGTACTAACATTTGGGTAAGTGATACTTCGTTAGCATTGTTTAAATTAATGATCCAACCCGCAATAAGGGCAAATAAGCTCATGCTTAATGCAAGGGCAACAGGGTGGCGAGCTAAATTAATTAAGCTTTCAAATGGGCTAATGGCGATGCTGACTTCTACCGGATGACTTGGAAATACAAAGCGCACTTGGCTTTTGCCAATCGTGATAATGTCGCCCGAGCGCACTTGGTGCTGAATCACATTTTCTTTACTGTCTTCGAGGTAACTACCATTGATTGAGCCTTGGTCATTAACCAACCAATGCTCGCCGTTAAAATGCAGTTGTAGGTGATCGGCACAAACATGTGGGTCACTAATAATGATGTCGTTATCGTAACCGCGGCCAATGGTAATGTTGCTTGAGGCAAATTTATGACGACCCAATAATTTGTGGCCATGACTGATTTCTTCAATAATTATTTCCATGAAACCGACTCCATAAATTTAGCTAAAAAGGCGAGTGAGGTTTCTTGGGCAACACCAGAAATAGTGAAGTGGCTGAGTAAGGCATATTGCTCATGATCAACCGATATTCCAATATAAAGCACGTCGTACAAATCAGGAAAGTCTTTATAAGCGCGAGTACAAAATACCGCTTTATTTTTAATGTTACTGGTTTCTGGCATGACAATATCATGATGACATTGGTATTCAGTCACATCGTCTTTACCAGCTTGATTGCCCGGAGCAACTTGGTTCAGTTGGCGCTCGAATATATGGTAAAACTTAGTGCTACCGATTTTATCTGATTCCATATAGCGGTATTCCATTTCTAGCGAACCGGTAAAAAAATCAGAAGAAATATAGGTGTTTTCATCTAAATCACAATTGGCAACGGCCGCCATAATTTGGGCATCGCTTTTATCTGAATTTGACTCACCCCAACAGCGCACGAAAGGCACATCAATAGTGGGAATTAAACCTCTACCTAGCTGTTTTAGCTGCCAATCGCTATCCATAATAGTGCTGATCAACTTATTTTGGTTCTGCATAAGTTGCGCAGCCATTTGTTGCTCAATAGTTGCTGGCGGGCTTTTTTTATAGTTGAGGTAAAGCGAGAGTAATTTGTCATGAGGCACTAAAAAACCGATTTGATTACCTGAGGTAGCAACATTAATACCGACAACTTCGGTATTTTTATTAACCACTGGGCCGCCACTCATACCTGAGTTAACTGAGCCGGTAAAATGAATGCGGTCATTAAATGATTCATTCTTCAAACCGTTATAGGTTCCAGGTACAACAATCATACCTAAGTCATGCGGGTTACCTAATGAATACAGTTCTTCGCCTTTCGTGGGTGCTTGTTTGGCAATGTTAAAAAATGGCATTGCGGTACTGACTTCGCGTTGCACTATCGCTAAATCATTAATAACGTCAACACTTTTTAAGGTTAGCGCCGCTTTATTACCTTGGTTATCTAAATACTCAATGGTGTATTTATGAGGGTGACGAGCAAAACCGGAAATAACATGATAATTAGTCGCGATAAGTCCATCACTGCTAATTTGAAAACCGGAGCCTATTGATGATTTTTCACCACTGGCTTTGTCGATTAAGCGAATTTGATAAAGTGACGGGGCCAATTGTTTAAAAATTTCTTCAGCCTGCTCAACTGCGTTACTTAATGTGCTAAAGCATATAAGTAGTAGAGCAAAAATAACTTTCATTGAATATCCTTTTTTATTATTACTTAGCCATTGTGCCATCGTATTCGAATTTGTCATCTTTTATCCGACATTATACTTACTTTGTTTATTGAGGAGCATAGCTATTAGCCCGTTAAATACAGCGCGACTCAACATGCTATATTTATCATTACGCTGGCTCATGGTATTCGAGTATTAAAATAATGCATTGTTCAAATTAATTATTGGGTCTATTTGGGCAGGTAAAGGAACTGAACACTGTGTTAGATCAAGATAGCATCAAAATGTCGCTTTATTATCTTGTTGCTTGGACATCATTCTAGTACTATTAAATGATAATCGTTATCATTTGTAGTGTTTTGTTATGACCTTATCTGAATTAACCGCAAACCAGCAAGCCCGTATTAGCTATTTACCAAGCAATTTTGTGTTAAGTGCGCAGCTTATTGAGCAGGGTTTTGCGTTGAAAAGTGAAATTTCATTAGCGCATAGAGCACCATTTAATGGTCCACTTGCTTTTCATTTACATGGCACAAAAATATGTTTGCCAGTGGCAATTGCTCAGCAAATTAACATTGAGTTATTAAGCTAATGATCGAACAAAATTTTGCCTTAGTTGGTTTTGCCAACTCTGGAAAAAGCACTCTTTTTAATGCCTTAGCTGGCGCAAAACAAAAAACTGGCAACTGGACTGGCGTCACGGTTTCAGCCAAGCAACAGCAATGTCAATTGAATAAAAAGCTGACATTGCTTACTGACTTACCCGGCATTAGTTCGTTAGCGCAGCGTAATCAACAAGGTAAAGATCTGTCAATTAGCCAAGATTTTCTTAGCCAAAATAAGATTGATTGCTTAATTAATGTGGTTGATGCTACCCAACTTAAGCGACAATTATATTTAACCACACAGCTTATTGAACTTGGTTTGCCGATGATTGTGGTGCTGAATAAAGTTGATCGTAAAGAAGCCGCTACTATAGATCTGCAGAAGCTAGCTGAGCAATTAGGTTGTCCGGTTGTTGCTGAAAACAGTATTGGCAAAAAGGCAGGTCAGGCGATACTTAAGGCTTTAAAAAATATACCTAAGGCCAATACTAAAGCGCACCTATTAACATTACCTGCAGAGCTTGCTGATCACGAAGGTGTTCCGTTAGCCCTAGAGCGCCAAGCTTGCAGTAAAAGCCAAGCATGCCAAGCAAGTGACAAAAATGCTCTAGCCGTTATGCAGGCAAGATATGACTTTATTCATCAGTTGATAGCTTGCGTAGTAACTGCTCCCGATAATAATCACCGATTTAGTGATAAATTAGACCATTGGATGTTACATCCTGTTTTGGGCATTCCGATTTTTTTAGTCATGATGTATTTACTCTTCATGTTCGCGATTAATATTGGCAGCGCTTTTATCGATTTTTTCGATATTTTAGCCGGTGCAATCTTTGTTGATTACCCTTTACATCTATTATCTGATTTTAATTTACCGGCCTGGTTAACTACTATTTTAAGTGGCATCGGTTTAGGTATTCAAACCGTAGCCACCTTTATTCCTGTTATTGCTTGTTTGTTTATTGGTTTATCATTGCTTGAAAGTAGTGGTTATTTAGCCAGAGCGGCGTTTGTTGTTGATACCGCTATGCAAAAAATTGGTTTGCCCGGTAAAGCCTTTGTGCCGCTTATTGTTGGTTTTGGTTGCACCGTGCCGGCGGTAATGTCAGCTCGTATTTTAGATAATGAGCGAGAGCGTATTACCACCGTGATGATGTCACCATTTATGTCATGCGGTGCGCGGTTACCTGTTTATGCTTTATTTGCCGCGGCATTTTTTCCTGAGTCAGGACAAAACTTAGTGTTTTTGTTATATCTCATTGGTATTGCAGCCGCGTTATTTACCGGGTTATTGTTAAAGAAAACCATTTTAATGGGAAAAAATTCGATAAATATTATGGAATTACCTCTGTATGAATGGCCCAAACCGTCGTATTTATTTAAACGAGTATGGCAACGCACACGTTCATTTGTGGTCGGCGCGGGTAAAACGATTGTGCTGGTTGTTTGTATTTTAAATTTCTTTAATTCGTTGGGAACAGACGGAGAATTTGGCCATCATGACAGCCAAGACTCACTGCTGAGTAAAAGCGCACAAGTGCTTACACCATTACTCGCACCCATGGGCGTTAAGGAAGATAATTGGCAGGCCAGTGTCGGTATTATAACCGGACTATTTGCGAAAGAAGCCTTGGTTGCTACGTTTAATAGCTTGTACTCTCCTGCTTCTGCAGAGGCTACAGAACCAGATTCAATGCACGACTTATGGCTGCAAGCAGTGACAAGCATTAGCAATAATTTACAAGGTATAGAGGCTGATGATCCACTCGGTACTAATATTGGTGATGTCTCTAGTATCGAAGTTGCGGCACAAGAGCAAGGTGTTTCGGAAAGTACGATTACTATTATGCAAGCGGCATTTGCCGGTAAAATTGGTGCATTCAGTTATTTACTCTTCATTTTACTCTATACACCTTGTGCTGCTGCCATGGGGGCAATTAAAAATGAAGTGGGTACACGTTGGGCAATTTTCGCCGCATCATGGAGCTTTACGCTTGCATACTTAGCGGCAACGGCAAGTTACCAAATCGCTATGTTGCTCTCACAGCCTGCTCATTCCTTGATGATTCTTGCGATTGTCATGGCGATGTTTTTTGCAATCTACAGTGGATTAAAACATGCAGGTGGAAAAATATTAACCATACCGACTTTAGTTTCTTATCGTTAGGTTCGGGTCTAGGTTAGCGCTATCTATAAATTGGCTAGCGTTTTATCCTTTTTCTATAACACTAAACAGCATAGTGTTAAGGTAGGTTATTAGTAAAATTATTAATTGCTTTTGTCTCATTATAATCTTAAAAAGGATATTAAAATTATGGATAATATACAAGCCGAGCGTTATTTACGTGCTAAAATTGAAGCATGCATTTATCATCCTTTTGGGCCAGATGTTATTGTATTTAAAGTGAAAAATAAAATGTTTGCGACCTTATCTTTAGGTAAAGGTAATGAAAAAGGTACTGATGGTAAAATGGCAGGGCATTATTGTATTAACCTTAAATGTGAACCTAATGAAGCTATTATATTACGCGATATCTTCCCATCAGTTATCCCCGGCTATCATATGAATAAATCAAATTGGAATACCGTGATTTTAGATGGTTCAATTCCACAAGGCGAAATTGAACGCATGATAGATAATTCGTATATGTTAGTGGTCAGTAAAATGACCAAGAAAGATCAGCAGTCGCTCTTGGTGCATTTGTAATTTACGGGCTGATTTTACCAATATATGCAGTGCTGCTTTTGAGCCATGATAGCAATACCAACCGCCTAATTTATTACACCTTGGCAAGCAAATACTTTAGTCAGGGGGCTCAGCTATCGCCTCTATTTACGCCCATGATGAGTGTTTTTCGGCTTTTCATAACAAGTTCCTTGATCGCACGTTTTTCTGCCTATACCAAACCGCTGATAAAGACACTGAGAAATAGGCTGACGATACTTTGCTAGCAATAAATATCCTTGGTGAGCAAGCTGCTTAATAATCGGAAATTTTAACGGAGCCACGAAAGCGCCTTTGCCAACGAGAGTCCATGCCCTGTGTGTAACATCTAGCGCCAGCAATGTAGTGCCTTGGTATCTACCATGTAATATCTGCATAGCTTTATCTAAATTTATATCAGGGTGTAGGGTGGCAAAGTTCTTTTGATGTAAATTTTCAAGCTTAATAAGGTTTTTCGTGTCATAACGTTTGAGTTTCTCCATTTCCAACGTGCAGAGAGGGCAATGGCCATCATAAAAAATAGTGAGTGTATTATCTGTCATTATGTTCTCCTTATGAAAAACCACGAATAAAAGCGATACTGTGCAGTAAGCTGATGAGTAAAGTTAGAAAAATACGCATTTTAAAATACTGAGATGAAAAGGCCTGTTCCTTGTTATGGCATAGTGAATATTCTGTGATTAGTAATCCTAAGTAGCCAAAAGGTAGAATAATTATTGAAAAATTAACGGGTATAAATAAACACAGGTAGGCAAATAAACAAAACGCATTACTAGCAAGTTGTGAACAAGCATTAGGCGCCAAGGTATCTTTTCTCCATAAGGTGCCCGACAAAAAACTTAAGATAATGACACTATAAAAAATAAACCCTTGTTCTGCAGAGATATCCCATCGGCTTGTAATTAACCACGGAAAAAATAGCCATATAACAAAAGGGGCTAGGCCTAAATATCCGAGCCATTGCCATATTTTCATTCTATTCTTCTCCCTCTAGTGTCTCTATCGTTGAACCTGAAACGCTCAGTTTTTCTACTAATATGTTGGGTTTTGCATAACTCAAGCGTGAAAGGCGTGTGCTGGCATGATAACTATCTAAGCCTGATACAGTAACCGTATTGAGTGCTTCAATATCAATATAACCATCACGTTGAATGACTTTCTCATCACACATTATGTGGATAATTTCACCAATAATAAATTGCGTATTATTCAGTGCTATTGGGACTATTTCCTTTAGCTGTACTGCATATTTTAATCGACTTTCTTTAACAAATGGCGCGCTTACACCGCTAATATAGTGTGCAGATAACCCCGAATGAAGAAACTCACTTTCTTGTCTTGGATAACGAGCCGAGCATTGATGAGCCTTTTGGTAGATATCAATTGATACTTGATTGATGGTGTAATATTTTGAATTGATTATATTATCAAGGGTATGTCGCTCACCATTGTCAGGTCGCATAACAAACCCAACAAGTGCTGGAGAAGCACCTAAGTGGACAACCGAACTAATAATCGCTAGATTACTTTTATCAGCAGTATCCTGTGTACCGATTAGGTTTACACTTTTAAATCCAGATAAGCTATTGATCAGTTGTGCTTTATAGCGTTGATTTAAAGACTTAATGTCGTCACGTGTTAAGTGGTGCAATATCATCTCAATATTTTTGGCATATTTGACTACTTAATACGCAGATAACTGAGTTTAGGATCAAAATAATAGCGTTAATGATTTACTTTCCATGCGCAAGTTTCTTAAGTATTGTTAGCAGCGCTAAGAGGGAGATGATTAAAGCCCAATGGAATACGGTAATATTAGATGGTGTAATCCCTAGAGGCACTTTTTATTTATTAAAAGCGAACGCATGATAGATAATTCGTATGGGGTGGTGTTCATGGCGATATTAATTTATCGTAAGCAGCTGACGCGATAGGGCTTTTATTGTTCAATGAAAGAGTAAAGGTAAATTCTGCTAACTTAAGTGCCATCACAAACTCATCATCTGTTGCTCCTATGGCTTTTCCATCCATTACAATCCCAAGCACAGCATCAACGCGTCCAGCTTCATACATGAGGTAACCTTGCCGAAGGTTATTTACCTCTGATATTTTTACGCCTTGTTCTAACAAGTGTTTTTGTACAGCACTAAACCCTGCTGTTCTAATGGCTGCAATATGCAATCCGGCTAAGTTAAGGAGGGTGTCACCCTTTACTAACAACCCATATCGCACTATGTTTTTTGCATAGTTAACTTTAACCAATCCAATAGTTTCTTCAGGAATAGGAGTTATAGTGGCATGCCAATTCCCACTTTCTACCTGTGTCATTAATCTTGCCGTTGGTAAATACTCAGGTTGAATGGCAACACCTTTACTGGCGGCAAAATCATGTAATAAATTCCAAGATAAGCCTTGATATGGTGTTTCTTGATTAATGAAAGGAGGAAAGTGTGTCACTAGTACTGTTAACGGTAACTCTTCAGCTATCACATTAAAAGATACCAATAAAGATAGTAATATCGCCCGCATCTAAATGTCCTGTTGATTACTCGCTGCATATTGCATGACTGATTATAGCTTACTAGTATTTAATTGCCTCGTGTAATTAGAGAATTGCTCAACCGAACTCAAAGCCAGTCGTTATCCGCTGAAAAATAAGGTACTTTGGGTAGAATGTTCTTCTATAACAGTCGTGCTAACAATTACATGATTAAGGCTCAATGAAATCTGGGAAGACGAAAACACGGTGATTTTAGATGGTTTAATTTCGCAAGAAGTTTTTATTTATCAAAAG